>Ga0065711_1005243_pt1 | contig 26258 bp, 12 predicted proteins | sample Hoacrofraction12_FD_59098 | JGI IMG/M metagenome (GOLD analysis project Ga0065711, IMG submission 59098) | Hoatzin crop microbial communities from Cojedes, Venezuela - Epithelial fraction 12 v2 (version 2) | ecosystem: Host-associated > Birds > Digestive system > Esophagus > Crop | place... | reverse complement strand
CCCGCCTGGACAAGGTCCTGTGCAGCCTGCTGTAGGTGACCCTGCTTCGGCAGGAGGGTTGGACTAGATGACCCCCAGAGGTCCCTTCCAACCCCTACCATTCTGTGATTCTGTGATTCTGTGATTCTGTGATTCTGCTCTGGGTGACCCTGCTTTGGCAGGGGGGTTGGACCAGATGACCCACAGAGGTCCCTTCCAACCCCTACCATCAGTGATTCTGTGATTTTGTGGTGGATGGATGGATGGTGGAGATGTTTACCCAGCATTCACCATTGCCTAAACCCCAGCACTACCATGACAATATTCTATCCAGCAGGACCCCACTGTAGATGCCTGGAAAAGAGACTTCCATCTTTAGAAGGCATTCAGAATTTTCATTTTTCTTTCAGGAATTTGCCCAATGGCTTTTTGAAGCTGTGTAAATGTCTGCAATGAGAAGACAGCCAGCAGAACAACTCACCATCTGAAGGATGTCCTTGTGTTTGTTTTCAGCTTGCTTTCTGCAAAGTGCTGTCTGCCTGGAAGAGTTGATGCCTCCTTGGTCTTGTATCAGAAGAGACAGTGAATGAGCTTTGTCTCTTCTTTCCTCAGTGGCACTTACAATTTTACAGATGTCTACTGCATCCACTCTCTACCATCTGCTTTAAGGTAGTTACGTTGTGTTATCAGGATCTCATTCCTGTCTCTAAGACACAAACTGAGCAAGATTTGAAAGGAAATAGGAGAAGCTATCTTTGCAATGCCCACCTTGCCTCCAACAACTTGCTTTACAACCCTGTACAAACCACTTAAGGCTGGATTCACCTCTCCTAACTCTGACTGTCTAAATCTGAGGCATTTTGCAAGCCAAACCTGGATACCTGCCTTAGGGGAAGATAAATCTCTCTGTAGACTGTCAAGAGACTTCAGCCACCAGCTCTTTCAGAGGCACCTATATCATAGCTGGCCGAATCCCACCCACAGGATTAGGGGTGGTAAACTCAGCCTTCTCCCAACATGGCTCCGTTTGCCCCTCTGTACAAACACAGGCAGCCTCCCCACCTCATGGCATTATTTAGAAGCTCAGTTCATTAATGGCTGCGAAGTGCTGGTGAGATGGATGGTGCTGTAGAAACACTATGCTCGGGAAGTATTTCCACTGTTTAAAAAAAAAAAGAGAAAGAAAGCCACCTGACATATCTGTGGCTAGAAGGGCCAGGATGTCAAAAGAGATGGACAGTGAATAACTGAGCAGGAGATGGGAATTGTAATTCATCTTCCAGTCGGCGTTTGTTTCATTTTTAGCTCCACTTCGGCTTGAATGCTCAAGAACAAGGTAGGAAGAAGGAGTTTTTTTACTGACTTACTAACCTCTGTGATGAAGGGCAACAAAACCTCCAGTGCACAACTGAGACTCCCTTTGTCTTCACATTTCTGTTCCTTCATGGTTTTACTGTTTCTAACATAAAAAATAAGCAGGAAAAGAAAAAAAGAAGAAACAGCTGAAAAAAGACCTTCTCAGATTATTTTTTAATCATAAAGAGGTGGAAAGGAGCGTTCACCCTGTTACTGTTCTTTTGTGAGTCAAAACAAGTCAGGAAGATACAAACTTCTCTCCAGCACATTTTTTGCTGTGCTTTTGGCCCATGGCCCTTTCCCTTACTGCAAGCCTGGTCGGTGTCACTAACCAGTGATGAACACACACAGCACTTCAGGCTTCTTTGAGCTTTTTCTGCAGGCAGCCGCGTGCCATCATCTCTGCTGTTTGCACAGCTGAATGCCTGTAATACCTGACTCAGGGCTGAGCACAGTGCAAATCCCCCCAGCTATCAGGAAATCCAATTTTATGGACACGGCTAAATTTGTGTGATGTGTTGGTGGATTAATTCACGAAGATCATTGCCTTCTCAGTACTGTAATTCAAGCTCTTTTCTTACAGGGGAGAGAGGCAGGCACATGGATATTTTCACATCATGGGGCCAGTCAACAAGTGTCACAGTGGGATGCAGAAGCAGCATGTAAGATTGTGCTTGGCCGAAGGTCGATAAGACTATTATAGTGCTTCATGGGATTGGTCAAAGGTTTTAAACGAGCAGTCCAGATAGGTTAATTCTGATTTCATGGATATTGATAGGTCAAAAGGCTTCCAGCAACTCCAAAGACTGTATGTATGTATTGTTCATTCTGGGATTTTTTTGTGCTGGATAGATGTAGACTGGCCTAAATCAGTAAATCACACCTGCTTTGTGGGTCAAGATGGAGAGGAAAAGCTTTTATTGAGGAGGCAACAACCTGCTTACACTGTGATACTGCCCCATGTTCTTCTGCTTTTTGCATTTGTACAGTGCCTTTTCCCTCCATGTCACAGGAAAACTGCAGGTTGTTGTTGTGCCTTTCTGGTGTCCCTGGCCAACACCGCTCCAAGCCCTTTATTCCTGAACAGGTAGCACCAATGGCCTTCCCCTGGAAGGGCCTTCCCAAAACAGATATAGAATCATAGAACCATAGAATCCTTTTGGTTGGATAAGAGCCATAAGTTCATCAAGTCCAACCATTAACCTAATACTGCCAAGCCCACCACTAAACCACGTCCCTAATATCACTATTCTTGCACAGGTGGAGTCTCTTCCATTAAAATGAAAGCCAGAAAACTTTACCCCACTGTATAGGGCTGTTTAATGGTAGCATCCCTTGCAGAGACATGAAGATACTTGATGCTTTCATCCTCCTTTACTTTGATGAGAAATCTGAGGCCCAGAACAGCTGTGATTTGTCAAAGAAGCAATGTGGGCTTCCTCATGCCCAGCATCCCTCCAGCCTATGTTTCTTCATCTTCACAAGGGTTGTTCTACTGGTCCTGAAGTGGCAGGACCCACCACAGTCAGCAATGTCATCGTTGACTTCAGCTTTCATCTGACAGACGTGAGACATCTGTTTCCTCCAGCTCCTGACCATGCGGTATGTCCTATACTTCCCCTTATACAACACAGAGGGCAAGCTCTATAGCCACCAAGAAGCTAGACATCTCTCGTGTCAGTCCAGCACCTAAAAGCATCAGGGTCACAACTGGAACATCACAGCAATCGCTGCAGTCATGCACCAGAAGGTGACAAGTAACACTGCAATGCCACCAATGGCGTGGGGTCACAAATTCAGGAATATCAGTGGGAAACTGTCATTTGCACACTGTGTTTGTCTTTGTAATGGAATGCATATGAACAGGGACCTAGTTACAGGTGATACTTCACTGGGGAAAAAAGGGAAACCTCGTGATTTGGGGCCCCTTGCAAGCTCAGTTTAACAGGATCCACCATCTGCAGCCTCCAGAGTCCACATGAGTCAGGACCCCTCTGAAAGTGGGGCCACCATCTTGGTGTTGGGGTGGATCTCAAAGCACATCGGGGAGGATGGAGGAATAGTGTTTTCTCTGTTTCATGCATGGAGAGAAATACAAGGGCAGCAGAGACACTACAGGCTACACAGGATCAGCTGCAGATTTGGGAATAGATGTAGGAAAAGGGTGATGCATGTATGTGTGCCTGCAGGGGTGGGAGGGAACTGGTCCCACTAAAGTGACAGGCAGAACCTCCACTGTCTTCTTCAGAGCAAAGACTTCATCCAGCAGCTCCAGCGCTCTATGACTTACATGAAAATCCTTCATATAAACACTGTGCAGCCCTGATGACCAACCAGCACTGCTGGTTCCTGCATCTCACCCACAGCCCTCATTCCTGCACCAATTCACAGCATCCCAGAGCACCTGCGGGGAATCACTGGAGCTTTCTGAGGCTTGATGGGACCCTGGGAAATGGCAGAAGTGAAAGCCTCAAGAGGATTTGATCTGATGGAGGCTCATCTTAGAAGAAGAAAGGAAAAAAAAGTGCATCAGATGGTAGGAGGAAGGACCAGACTGAAATACTCACAGGCATGTGATCTATTTTTCCTGCTCCCAGTTTATGCCCAGTTTCTCCCCATGTATCCCTTTTTCCTTTTAAAATCTGATTTCTCTCACCTTCTGGAAGCAGCCAGACATGGTTCAAGAATGACCTTCCACCCCATCCATTAAAGTCTGTCTCCCTCTCCCTTTCATCATACACCTGCTGATATCAGTTTCAGATTCATGGAGAAGGCCCACTGAAAGTGTTTTTCTGGGATATTTTTTCACAAATTGGACCATTAAATCTAATGTATGATATTAGCAAGGTGTGTGGTGTTAAACAGAGTAGTATTTAACACATAAAATATATTTAGAATATTAGAGATTGGGATCATTTTCTCTTTACAATGCTTAAAACGTGTAGGAAAGTGAGGGAGAAATGCATTAGTAGAAGGATCAGGTTGTGATTCAAGGCTGAAGAGTAAAAGCTTCCTGGACCACTGCAATTTTGACCCCTTCTTCAAATCATTATCCTAGGACGTAGGGCCTTTCATTACTTGAGAATATAAGACTGGGCTTGGGAAGTTTTAACTCTGCATTTTCTGGCTCTTGTGGGTTTAAATCAAAATTTAATGTTCCATTAAAATAGCCCTTTTTCTTATTTTTCTTCCCATTGAATTAACCTGGAGAGATTTTTGGGAGTGAAAGGGGAAATTAAAAATGTGGGGAAACTGGAGAGGTTTACTCGATTCTTAAATGAAAGACTTCATGGGGGTGCTTTAAAGGAAGGTGAACACACCATAAAACCACTTTTTTCAGGGTGAATGATGTTATGAGACCTTTCTACAAATGAGATTGGGATCTAGGGTGTTCATAGGACAAAAAAAACACCCCATCAAAGAAACTTTCTTCATTTTGTTTCATGCGAAAATACGTTTCAAAATATGTAAAAATACTGCTTTGTGTTTTTAACAAAAAGGATTCTTCCACCTTTCTGTCCTTCCTCTGAGCTCACCTCTTCTTAAAGCCTTCCTTCCTTGTTCTTTTCTGGAGCAATTTCTGTAATGCCCCCTGCTCTCCTCTGGTCCTGCAACATGCATTTGACCCATTTCTCCAGTCCCTGAAGATTATAGGGGTTCCTCTGAGAAGCCTCAAGGTTTTGATTTCAAGATCTTTGATACAGAAAACACATTTCTATGGATTTGTAGAACACTCAAAAAATATGCAATTACTATTAATTTTTGTGGCTTGTTTGCGTGGTTGTAGGTAGGTACACCATGAAGTTTACAACACTGTTGTGCTAAACATTTCTCATCCATTGCTACGTACCCATTTTATCAGAGCGAGCCAAAGGGTACATTGTCCTGCTGTTGGATGGTATTGTGAGCAAGGAATATACCATAGGTCACCTATGAAAGTCTCTCTGTGTACTCGCTTGGACATCATGACACCTTCTAACTTGTCCAGGAGTAAACTGGTACCAATTCACAACATCACAGCTGTTAATAGCAGAGACAGAAGATTGCATAGGGTCTGACAGATAAAATGGTTATAAAAACAGAAAAAAGGAGTGACAAGCACTGCTGGTTCACAGGACACCTTTCCTTCCCTTGCATCCAGGCCCGGGATAGTGACGCTACTCCAAGAAAACAAGGGGAAGGCCAGCTCTGGTATTCCCATACATGTTGCGATAATGTCTCTTGCTTGCAATGCAGGCATACCCCAAAAGACGTACTCAGAAGGGAAAATAAATAAGGAGATACCTGAAGGAGACAACAGGGTGACAAGCCTGTAGCAGACATTGAGAGAAGATTGCGTGGATTTTCCAGGAGCATGTCTGGGTATATGCTATAGTCATATTACTATGGGAGCTGTAATCATACCCTGACACTATGACTGTTGTTATTTGTATTAAAAATAGTAATAAAATGTTGAGTACTGACATCAAACCCTTTCCTACCAGCATGACCTCAAAGTCTGCTGGAGATCTCAAATCAGAAGTTTCTGTCGTTTTCCACAGCCTTCAGACCAGGCCGTTTCACCCACAGGGAAAGCCTGTTGCGTTTCAGAGCTGTAACAGCAATGCCAGCAAGAAAAAAAAAAGCAGAGAGAGAGTTAATGGAGTGATCTGCTGTGTGCAGTTTGAATAAAAGAATACTTCCATGAAATAAACGGGGACAAATGTTGAGACCACGGATGGGATTTGCAAAAATGGCAGCCATTGGCCAATGTTCTCTTTCTCATTATTCCTCATTTGTGGAACAAAATCAGACATTATCTCCAGGGATGTTTTCAGATGTAAATAGATGACTAGGCATGTTCAGATGATTTTTGCCATCCCTAGTGTTTATGTTTCATATCATTTCATGGGCACACCTCAATCAGATTGCATCAAAACTTGTGGCCAGATCAGGGGTGTTTTAACTGAAAGGAAGATTAAACATTACTCAAGATGATTTACAGCTGTCCAAAACTAGATCTAGAAGGAAACTGAACCATTTGTCTGGCACTTTCAGAGCCTCAGGGGTAGGAAGTTCTGTGCAGATTTGTATTTTTTATTTCTATAGTCTTACAACTGCTCAATAATGAGAACAGTTTCTCACATCCTTGGTGTATGTAGGACACCGGCGTCGCAGCCCTTCAACCACGGGGCTAGATATGAGCACATTTACATCTGTGCACATCCAGAGTAACTGATGGAGCACCCAGCGTCTGAATCCGACCCACAGCTTCAGGTCTGCAGAGCCACCTACCAGCCGTGTCCTCTGCTGTCATCCAGTCTGTTTACACTAGACTGGAATCATACCCAAGCTTTTTTCATAGCCAAGCTTTCAAAAACTTGAGCTCTCCGTTCGAGATTTTCAGGCTATCTGTAGGGTTTTAGCATGCTTTTTTTCTGTCTCTGAGTTACAACAGGTTATCAGGACTTAAAGTAAGACACAACTTTTCAATGGGAGTTTGTTACTTGAACAAGAGTGTTAGTTTGGGATCTGATGAGCATCGCCACAGTTATGACCCGCTTAGAATTTTCCAAAAATAATCAGTGACTGGGGGCTTTGTGCCAGGGGAAGGATTCAGATGGGGTCACCACGTGAGCTGGGTGTCTTAGAAACAGTAGGAACACACTGTCTGCGCACTTTCCTTGGTCCATTCTTCTTCGGATGAGTTTTTATGTTATTTGCTTAATCAAGTCTAAGTGATTCTTTCAGGAATTCATTTTTACATGGTGCACAAGCTGATCGCTGGAGAAGTGGAAAACAAAGTCATGAAATTCCTATGGATTTGGTAACTCAGGGCAAAAGTGTAAACTGTTTTGTTTGCTGCTGAGTCTGGTGGTACCAGGAAAGGCAAGTTGAAGAATCATGCTGCCAAAGGAGAAGCATCTTCTTAATTTGCTGTGACTTTGCAATGCCTGTACAGTGCCATGGGAAAGCCTGAAGACTTTTGTAACTCCTTCACAAGATGGCCTGGAGCTATCCTCAGTGTATAACTGAGGAAACCACATCCAAAAAGGGTGCCTTGGTGTGCTGTGTGTCTTCCCTACAACTAGCTTTAATTAGATACTTTTTTGAATTTTATTTTATACTGTTTATTCACATCGCACAGCACTTTGCTGTTCCTGACTCCTTGTCCTCAGCTGATGGGAACCAGGGTTGTGCATCTGTCTTTCACTGCTGTCACAAGAAGCGAGTTCTCTATGTTGCATACAGATGAGACTTGGCTCTCGCCTGAGCAGCAGCCAGAAGGAAATCCGCAGGAATCACAGCTCCCCAGGTGTAAAAGTATGAAAAAAAAAGAAAAATAACAGGCTTGCAGTTTGCAGAGAACTGGTGGAAGACACTAGTGCTGCTCTGCCAGTGCTTGTGATTCTGCTGTCAGCCTCACAATGTAATGATGTCTGGAACCAGTGAAAGGATTGTATGTTAAAAAGTAAACGCCACGCAATTGTTACTAAGGAGCAAAGCTAGGACACGTGAGCCCTCAAGGATGTGAAACCAGAGGGCTGTAGAAGGACCCCAGATGTTAGCGCTTTTCAAATCCTGAACTGTTTTCTTTTTGCACTTACAGTTGGCAATGGTGAGATTAACGGCTGGATTGTGCCTATGTTCTCCAAAGTTTCTTGCAATAATGTCTGATCCCTGAAGATTATCCCTGCATTTCTTCAAACTCTTTCTATTTAAACATTTCCTTTACAAAGTCAGCTTTCAACCCTGCATTTGAGAAAAATATTAAGCTGTTTTGTCAGAGAAGAGACATATATCGGAAAGGGGCTCTTTCTGCGGCATGTGCCTCAGACCTCCCCAGCTTCTATTTATGCTGCTTTTGAGCATAACTATAGTTTGCTTTTATCTGTCCAATGGTTTTCTGCTGCTGTGATCATTTCTCAGCTGGGAAAGGTGTCTGTGTCTCCACTACCACAGAAACACAAAAGACCCCTTTTCTTTTTGTCAAGGAGCCAATGTCGAGAATATCCTGCTCTCTCACTTGGGGGTAGTGACTGACCTGGAAACAACATCTCAATTTAGTATTAGTTTCCCCAAATGAAATACCACTTACCCTCTGCTTTGCAGTGCCAGTAATTCGAATGGTCTCCAGCCACTATGACTGCTTCATGGTAGACTGAAAAAAGAAGGAGCAGCTTTGCTGATTTGTGGTTTAGAAGCATGTACAATATACGTGTCTCCAATTGATATTAAATATGACAGGTTGAAATCTGAACCGCCAAAGATGTGCACTGCGGATGATAAATTGCCCTCCAACTTTGAGAGGATCTGGATCATGGCTCAAAGTGCAAGGGAAAGGCATACAATGAAAGCCAGAAGACCAACGCGTAGCCTCCACAATTAGTGTAAGCATCCATCCTACATCTGGAGAGTGCTTTCTATTTCCGTATGGATGTAAGTGAATTAGTGTGCTGGGGGCTGATAGCCCCATTAGATAGCCTGCTTCTCTTTAATGGGTTGATAAAAGGAAGGTGACAAGAAGATGGATAGAGATAATACTCCAGGCTTCTTGCAGTAGAACCATTATCATTAACAGCATTAATTAGCCAATAATACACTGTACAGAACCACCAGATACAACCAGTCTGAAGGGAAGCAACCTGACAATTGTCAGTAACACGACAGCTTAGCATTAGCATATGCTGATCATTGAATAGCTTTATCTTCCTAACCTGGGCTTTCAGAAAGGCAAGAATTCCCAAGGCTGCCTTGCAGGCAACATCTCTAGCCAAGTCATTAAAAAGACACATGATTCTGGAAGTGGGAGCCACAAGGTTGGTAGCAGACTCCAGAACCTTTTGCCATCAAGTCAGTCCATGCAGGACTAGTCCAGTTTTTCTCTTTGGAGACTATTTGCACTTAAGGGCACATTAAGATGGGCTGAATTGCTTCTAAATCTGACAGCCTTTCCCAGGAGGGACTGGTAGTGCCTTTGGAAAGCAACTCAGACAGCTCTGGTAAAGAGAAGTGGAGAAAATAACCCTGAGTTTGCCCATAGGAGGTAACATACAAAGAGATAATATCAGAATTGGAGAATAGCCCTGGACTGGGGGGTTTCAGCCTGAAGTTTTCCTTACCGTCCTGGCGTCTGGATGTGCAGAGACAATAAATTACACTAAGGGAGAATGAAGCATTTCACTGTTACCCCTCGTGAGTAGCTAGCCAAAAACCCCAAGGCTCCTACTAAGAAGCGAAATTAACTGTGGAATGTGTATTTTTTATTAGTTAATCACCTTTCTCTGCAAGGAATGTATCAAGCCACAGAATCACAGATACAGTTGCGTCCCTTGGACCAAAGCTGAACCGAGGTCATCTAGGTCATGCTCAACAGAAGTTTGTCCAAACTATTTGTGAAAAGCCCTAATCAAGGAGAATTTACAGCCATCCTTGTTAAGGCATTTTAGTGTTTTGTTGTGAATACAACTTCTAGTTTCCACTAGTATCCAAACTAAATCTTCTTTGCTGAAAATTAAGCTTATTTCTTCTTACTTTTCTCCCAGTGGACTAGAAGAATTGATCTCATCACTTTTTCACTATCTTCAGTCTCCTGGAAGACTATTATTCTATCTTCACTTGGCTTCTCTTTTCTTGGCTAAAGAAACACAATTCCTTCAACGTATTTTGCTGATTACAAAAGTAATCAAACTATCAGAGAGGGTTCCCTTGCTCTGAGCCCAAACCTTCTCTCAGGGAGGAGCCCTGAGACTTTCTTTCATCAAGTTTTCCTGCATGCTGCTTCTTCAGCCTGTGTGATCCTTTTCCCCATCAGCATCACTGCGCTGAAAGGAACATAGAGTATTAATCTAACCGCTCTGGGTGTCTCAGCAGCCTGAGGCATATGGGCTGTGGGATCCTTCCTTGGGTTCTGGGCAGGTCCTCAGGGGTTAGGCTGATATCTGAGCTGGCATATATTACCTGACACCAGAGGTTATCATGGCCCTCTGAATCAGCCATGGCTTTGAGATGACTGTCACAGGAAGCTCCCAGAAAAAAAGACTGAAAGGATTTTCAGCTCAGAACCCCTCAGTTTTATTTAAATAAAAACCCCAATCGATTTCCCAGCTAGAGCACGAAAAGAGAATGACATCTCCAGGGGATGTTTCATCCCACATGTTAACCTTAGGCTGGAATGAAATCCTCCTTTTCTGGAGGGAAACCTAAGGTTTGCTCAGCCTGGACACCCAACCTTTCGAGAGCCTGCATTTGATGAGATGAGTTACACGTCTGTGCTCTGCTTTTCTTTTGCTTTCTCACAAAGAGCTCCAGTCCAAACAGAAGGGGTGGGTAGTTTATTATTAGATAATTAGTCTGCTATTAGATAGAGGCAAAGTTTATGCTCCTGATACCATGGGTTGCAGCACTTTTATATTGGAAAGTATTTCTTTGGCTCTTTAAGTGAGCGGTTTGACCAAATAAATCCTTCCAAGTCTCTTCTTGAACTTATTCTGTATGTGGTCTCAGGCAGACTCCAAGCTCAGCTTTTCTGCCTGTCCTTGCAACTCCCAAACTCCTGGTCACTAAACACCCATGACTACAAACAGTCACCAATGACAGGCTGTGTGAGATCACGAGAAACGCACTCATGAAGAGCCTCCAAGAAGATGAGGGACAAGTGAGACCCGGATGTCCTGCAGTGACCAGGTGGACACCCTTCAGCTAGGTCTTTGTAGCTCCATTTTCCAGTTCTTCTGTTTCCATACTGTCCTTCCAAGAGGGAACTGCCTTGGCAACGGCAGGGAAGAAATGTGGTTATCAATACCACTGTTTTTCTTGGGAGTGCAGTCTCATGAGGAAGCACAGGGTTGCATTCAATCCTTTTTGTAGCAGTGCCCAATTTAGATGCTGTAACCCACCTGGCATCTAAACCAGAGCTTTCTAACCTTGGTCCTACAGAAAGCCAATGTAAAGAGTTAGGGCTGATAGCTAAGGTAGGCACCAGCTTCAAGCCATAGCTTATGGCCCATAGCTCACCCAGGGGCAGTTTCCTGAGAAAAAGATGCACTCCCACCCGGCACCAAAAACAACCTGGGATCTATTCCACCTGTGCTCAGAAATCAGCTGTGGAGGCATTTCTAGCTTACCAAATCCTCCCTGACTACCTTCATAGCAAAGGGACAGAAGTAGGCACTCACAGCATGAAGTTCATCTGCCCACGGATGTTGCCAATAGGATGAGATGATTCACGTCTGAAAGGCTCTCAGTGGTTCATGGAGGGAGCGTAGGGGGAGAAGGTCAGTGTGGTGGTGAGATGAGTCTCACTTTGGACCTCACCTCTTGCAATGATGGAACATTGACACTGGGGAACAGTTTACACCAGCATTTTGCTGGTCATCTAGGAACTGCTTTTGTGAAGCGCAAAAAGAAATGCTGCCCATTCTGCTTGGGCTGGGGCTTGGGAGAAAGGGAGGGGAGGAATGAAATCTTCCTTGGGAGATGAAAAATATGGAAAATGAAAGAGAGCAGACAGCAGAGAGACTGACAGCTAGAGCCTGCTGGATCTATTGCTATTGACCGTAAGCTTGGTTAAGGTGGCAGTTATCAGCTACAGTATCATCCCACCTAAAAGTGGAAAGGAAATATCAATACTGAGACGTTGAAGGCACAAAAAAAGCAGAGCAGAGGGAGAATGTGAAATAATGGGACTGCAATGATTAAGACAGACAGACAGTGATGTTGCTGCAACGACTCTCGGCAGTGCTGGGAATGAGAAGTCTACATTTCATTGTGAGAAAACATAAAAGGAGACGAATTTGCTCTCGTGCTGCTTGCAGGATTTGGTAGACTGCAGAACAGATTTTCTGGGTTCTGTGAAGAAATTGCTTAGAGGAAATACCCAAGTCAGCAGGGTTATTCTTTTTTGCTTGCAAAAGATACCTGGATATAGTAGCTACAACTCCAGTTTCTGAGCAAAGGGATGATTCCACAGCACTCCATATATACTCTAATGTCTGAAATGGCATGAGGTCAGTGGTTTCTCAAGGAAAAAAGATGTGTTTGGTTCTTGCTGCTTTGAACTTGCTGTATATTTCCCATTGCTTGAGGTGAAAATCTGCCCTGAAACAGTGTACATACATCAGCGTGTGTATGCATGTGTGAGCAGGGGTCAGACGGGCACGCGCCATTGTTATAAATAAAAGGAAAGCTGCTGTCTTTTCGCATTGTGCTTGGAACCAGGGCTTATTTCCCTAGAGGTCCACATGTCCCTTTTTATTTATGATCTCTAATGGCACCATCCCAAATGATGGCTGCTCCACAGATGGGCCTAGTTCCCCGCAGGGGGCTGTCCCATGAGTGCAGCTCTTCAGTGGCACCAGCCACCTCTTCCTCACTATTTGGTGCCCAGCAGATGTGCTATTGGCTGTGGACACCCTAGAAGAGCACCTTGCTTTCGATGAGGCTCATTTTTTTTTTTTTTCACTCTCTTGAAGAAATACTGGGCATGCACAAACCTTGAAGATGTTTTTGAAGCACAAGGCAAAGTTATATTTCATGCAAAGCATTGCTTTGCAAATTAAAGGTTTCAAGATTATAGCTTTCCAGGATTTTCCTGTAGTCGGGATGGCAGCTTTTGGTTCGTGCATCTTCCTTACAGGGTAATTTCAAGGAATCTCATTTCCTGCAGCAAAGTCAGCTTAGGAAATCTCTGCCAGACTGTCCAGCTTTTTCTTCCCCCATACACAAAGTGGGCCAGGAGGGTTGCTTCTGGGACCATGCTAAAAATCTTCAAGTGAAACATCTGGGCAAAAGAAAAACTTGTGGAAGTTGTGGAAGTTTTTTTGGAAGAGCTGTTGGGTATTTAAGGTTTATTTTCAACCAAAGTTATTTAGCAGATTTTCAAAACCTTCCCTACTCCAAAAATCAAGCCTGTGATGGAGCAATATCTGCCCTTTCCTCCTAAGAAGAAGGCAGCTGCCTTTCCTTGTTTTTTTACTCCCAGATCAGCCCCTGCAGTCCCAGAGAGCTTACAAAAATTGATGGTGACAGCAAGAAAAAGGGATCTGCCCTGCCTATGCAATATCCTCCGCCAAAATCTGTGTGCAATGCCTGTGGTGCTGCTGACGAGGCCAGGAGGAGCCCTCAGGAGAGCATCCCTTCTTGCTGAGAAAGCCCCCATGTCCCCCTAAGCTCCTTGAGAGAGTCTTGATTTAGGTCTGGCTCATACTGCCCTTTTCAGATGAATGGGAGGGAGAAATGGGGAGAACATTTTGTTTGTAGTGGTGGTCAGAAGCAAGGCCAGGGGGAGCACATACATTACCCAAGAGTGTTCATAGGCACTGGAGGCTTTACCTCGGTTTCCTCCTAAACAATGTCAAGAGGCATTGGGGTAACAGAAGGCAGCCGCAGACATCTCCCTCCTTCTCCCTGCAGGCCTAGCTCTGATTTTTTTCTTGCCCAATTTTCAAGGCTATTTCAGGTCCTAAAGCCAATCCTTCATGTGACCTCCACCTCTTCTTTCTTCATTTTTTCACCACACTGGGAGAGAAACACGGAAGCTGGGTTTCCTCTGCAGAGCAGAGGGGACCAGTGATTGCAATTATAGCTCTCAAACTAATGATGTGCAAAGACTCTAGTTAATAGTGGTCTCTGTCCATAGGACGGGGCTATCCTGTGTTGTCCTAGCTCTGGGTAGCTTGTGAAAGCAAGAGAAAATTCGTTTGCACAGGTGAGTATTTCCTCAGCTGGTATAAACCAGCATAACTTGATACCTTTCTAAAGGCCAGGATGGATGACGATAGCCGCAGGATGATTTCCCACAAAGCTTCACAGAATCTGAATGAAATAAGCACAATTCATTGCAAGTCCTTAGCAAGACAAGCACACAGCTTGGTGCTTAAATTTCCCCACCATCACCGCTATTTTTATGTACAGCCAGCCAGTGCCATATTTATTTTCCCAGCATCATCCCCTGCTTGTTTTACAGGAGCAGGACTTGACATACAGGGTGTTGGGCAAATAACTTGCCCAGCGCTTCAAAAAGTCAGCAAGAGAGTCAGAAATCACAGCCTGGCACTGTACAAATAAACACATCTGTCCTCTGGCTGCGTGGAAAACTGCAAGCGTGGGATTTAAGGGGTGGTGGGGAATTGGAGGCAGGGAGTAAGGTGCAAAAAAGGAGCTGAGAACAGTGCTTGCTCAATGAATGTATTCGAGTGGGAGTCAGTTAAAGGCTGGTTTATGGTAACTGCATCACACATTCACATTCGTCTTTCTTTAAAACATTTTGAGTTTCCTTTACTTACTACCAAGGCAACTAATTCCTGCAGGAAAACAGGGTGAACTCACACAGAGCGGTTGTAAACAACAGTGAGCACAGCAACACCACGCTTGTAGATGCACGGTGGCCAAGTCCAGAGCAGTTCAGCATATACAGGGAAAACTTCTCAGCATCTAGAAACCTTTCACCACCGATCCCCGGGTATGCACAGACCAACCCACGGAATATGCAGCGCAGGGTCCACCCGCGCAGTGCACGGTGCATCAGACACGCAGCTCGGATGCTGACGGATGCTCAGACATGCTCAGCTTCAGTGAAGAGCACTGACGATCTGGCAGGCGTTTTCCTTCTCACATCTGACTCCAAATTTCTCCCGCCCTCTCCCCCAGCTCAGCTGCTCTGAACAACTGAGGAAGGAGAGGTGGCCTTGGAGGAGCTGAGAGCAGAGGGCAAGCTATGCAAGGCATCTCTGCTCATGCCTGTTAACAGTATTGATCTCATTTATGAGCACTGCAGGTGTCAGAGCCTGGACCTGAACCTTAGCATCCCACACTGGGACAGGGGGAATGAAGAGCCTGTCCTCATCTGTGCTGGGACAGGTCCTGAGCCATGCCTCTGCAGGTAGCCTGCTGTGACATGCCGAGGACAAGGGCAGCTTTGGCTGTCACCTCTCCCAGTGGGGCCCACAGACATCCGCGAGAGAAGGGCTGGAGCTCAGCTGGTGGAGCCTTGGCTTAGTTACAGCATCGATGATGACCCTGTGGCCTTTGTGAAAAAGTGTGCTCAGCCCTGGGACTGGGAAGGTTGGACACCTCTGGCTGATTTATCCAGAGGCACTGACACAGGCAAGCAAGGTCCCAGCCCGGGGAAGTTTGTGGAAGATGGATAACACAGCACAGATATTAATAGGCCATAAGGGAAGGCAGTAGAAAATGTGAGGAAGCTACTGGTACCTGACACTTGCCTTTCAAATATAATTACCCCTTGTCTGGCTGATGGAGGGATTTGAACCTGGTGTTTCCTACGCTGGAAGTACAAATCTCTGAGGTCTGGATGAAAGAGCAAGGACTTCACTGCACTGCTGACCTGTCCCTTCTGCTAACGGCAAGGTTTGAACCCCGAGTCTCCAGTCAGACATTCACAATTAACAACATGCACATACGAGAGCACCTCCAAATTAACCTTTTATCATTGTCTGCCCTCGGACAAGCCTAAGAGCCACTGAGAGGTTCCCTACACAGCATCTACCTCCTCAATTGCTGAGCAAGTTTAAAGTCACCGTTGGCATAGTCCCTTGTTTGTTGCTGTGCTTCAATCAGTAGATGCTAAGGGTGGGTTTGCATCCCACCAGCCGCATCCAAACCGATCACCTTGTGCTCCCTCGACACAAATAACCACAATTAAGTGCATCTCATCTTAAAATACAGATGAAAAATAGATCAGTCAGCTTGAACCCTGGAAAATGTTGTCCTTCTCCACTGACTAGAAAGGGAAAGAAGGCTGATCAACTCTGATGCGGTGTCTGTATCACCTCACCATAAGATCCTAAAAAGTGATGTTGGAGCTATGTCTCATGAAAATGGAGTCCTAAGTCATGACATTTCAGAAAATCCCACTCTAGAAATAATGTAGAATAGTGGTAGCAAGATGATGATATGATGATCAATAAAGCAGAGAGGTACCAACGGTGCTGAAAGAGAAGCCACTATCAACTGCAATGTGAAGTCTCCACCCAGGTGGAGGAAGAGTAGTGGGAATGTACTCTGCTAGGCAGGACAATATCATGCATCCCACTTTCTGGCCTTGACCTTTTCTTGACAAAAGAGTTCTCCAATTATCAGAAATAACTAGAGATTTTTGGGTGCTGCTTTTTCACAGGGCAATTTCAGATACCTTAAATTGCACGGAGCACCAGGAAGCCTAATCCTCTGGATGTCAGGTCCCTCTGAAGAGTTTCCTAGAGGCCACTTAAATTTTAAGTCCTCCAAATTCCCTCAAAAGTTGATTTCCAGTCTCTGTACTCCAGTCTTCACTAGATTCTTCCATATGTGCCATCATCTATAAGGCATGACCCTTTTCAAGGTTTGTCCACTGTGTTTCAACTGGAGATTTTGCAGCAGATGTCTCTGATCCTTACACAAAGTGGGCTGGAATTAGGTCCCTGGTTTTCAAAGGGAAAGCAGGAGGAAAGTGCAAAGAATGACTGAGAGTGCCTCTAAAGAGTTTGTGCAGAGCAAGAATGCTCTTCTGCATCACGGCCTTACATTGGGGGGTTGGACTAGATGACCCACAGAGGTCCCTTCCAACCCCTACTATTCTGTGATTCTGTGATTCTGTGATTCTTACAGGTTTAACTGGGCTGCTCTCCTGCCCTTTGTCTGGGCTTCTCCAGCATTTCGCCAAAGTCAACGGGCAGCCATCAGATGATACGGTTTCCTGGTATGTTGTGACCACTCCTTATTACACTGTACTCCCTGTACTCCTACCTCTCTTGGGGTGCTGAGGACTTTGGTCAATGCCTGCCAGTTGTACACATACCCAGCACACATCCAAAGTACCACGGATTTGGTGTCATCCCATACATGAGCAGGATTGAACCCTTGCTGCTTAGCTCAGGAATCCATCCACAAGGAGGTTTTGAATGCTCCCCCCACCCCATTTTCTGTTGGCACTGTGATCTGTCTTTCCTGAGACACACAATGTTATGTGATTTTTGATTTTCAGATGAACAATGACAATGAAGAAGATAAGAAGAAAAAGATTCACTTGATTTTCTCTGTTAATAAAACACATTTTGTATTCCTGCCTCCCTCCTCCTTCTTACTCTGAGCTTTCACTGATTCAAGGATCTGTTACCGGGTACTCATTGGAAACAGCTCATCTCTGTTTACTGTCTCTGCAGGAGGTATTATTGCCACTCGCAGCTTAAATTCATGATTTTCTTTTTCTGTTTGTTTCTCTTTTTCCATCTCCAACCTTCCTTCTTGACTCCCTTTCCTACTTGGAAAGCATCTGGATATTCAAACTGGTTTTGAGACAAACCTGATTGCTTATCCTTAGTGTGTAAGGATATGAAGTAAGTGTGCAAGACAAGGGGCCATGTTCAGATAGCCTACTCTAGGTGCCTTGCTTTGGTACCACGATGATGGACCATCACCAGCCAAGGGCTATTCAGTGACTCAGCTAGATTGTAACCCCTGGGATCAAGAGGAGAAAAAGATTTAACCCCAAATTTAACTATTTGCAATTTGAATCACCAGTCTGAATATGAGACCTGACTTGTCTCCCAGTGGCAGTGGTAACTGATTTTAATAAGACCAGGAGGATCTTCTAGCAGAGACAGAATGGCCAGCTGCCCTGGATACTAGACAGAAGACCTGACAGTGATTTCATACTTGACCTCCATTTCCATGGGCACCAATGTGCCTTTGTTAGCTTTCCACATCTAAAATGTCTTTCCCTACTCAGCCAGCTGTGAAAGAGCAAGATCACAGCAGCCTTTCCTAGGGAAAGGCAGAGCTTCCTAGGTACTGTTGAGACCTCACTGTGTAGAAGTGATCGCTGTGAGAAGGGAGAGGCTCATGCATGCTCATGCACCAGCATGAGGGACACAGTGCCAGGAGACCAAGCTGCATTGCTTGTTTTGAAACTACGGTTAAGCTATAGCTCTCAGTTATCAGCTTGATCACTGATAATATAAGAGGATTTTATTTTTGCATTCCTTTTCTTTTTCCCCCTGTGCCTGCAGCTAGGAAGCAGTCCTCATCTGGGTTTGCACGCTTCCTAGGGTCAGTTCTAGAGACTGGGTTCAAGGCCAAGACCACTAGGATGGGCATCAGCCTGTTCTTCTCCTCCTCCAGCCTTCAACTGTCCCTGTGCCAGAAGAAGCTCACCCAAATCTCAGTAGGGATGAAGTGAACATAGAATCAGACCCAGCCTGAGGATGTCGGGTAAGGCTGATGGCGAGCAACCTCAGCTGCTGGTGTTTGCTACTGTCATAGAAAAAATTAGTCAAAATGTAAGAAGAGTCACTGTTTTGTGTTCTGTGCCATTACCCCAGTGCCCCTACTTTGGGGTAGCTACTATTATCCCTATCTAAAGACACTTTCTGCAGTAGTGGATGGAGGGGGCGTGTCTGACCCAGCTCGTTGCAGGGTGCTAAGGGCAGAGAGCAAAGGGGTCTCGTACCCACGTTAGAGACAAGGGGACAGAAATGGGAAAGCTCAGCAGAGAAACTGCTTGTAGAAAATGGGCTGTCATTGTCTCCGCTGACCCTTTCCCTCTGCAGAGCCAATATCGCAGCTTTCATTTCCAGGCAGCAAGCTGGAAATATTTCCTTCCCTGTCTGCGGATGCCAAAGGTGCCTGAGCCGAGACAGAAGCTTTCAGGGCAGCTCATCGGGAAAGGCACCACAAAAAACATTCGCAGGGCCGGAGCGGAGCTTTGCTGAGCTCCGTGCATGCTTTCCGCCTTCCTCCACCGCACCGCACAGCAGCCTGTCAGGAGTGGGACAGTCACAGCCTTTGCCTGTCAGGCTGTGGGATTTCTCCCTCTCTCTCTCTCTCTCTCCCTGCCTTTGTGCCTTTGGTGCAATGCAGTATTTTCTGCTCTAGCTGCTTCACTCACTGGAGCCCTGCAAGTGCTGGAGAAAACAAGGGGGTTGCTTTGCAAAGCCTCCCTGCATTCAACTACCGTTCCCATCTTCGGTGGGTCCATGCCTAGTCCAGTGATCAAGCAGGAGCGTGAAGAAGAGCTTTTATGTCCCAGGTCTGCTGCCTGCTCTTAGCAAAGTGAAGGCTGGGAAAGGACCAGCAAAGATGTCCAGTGGCGCAGACCAATTTCTGGGGAGTTCGTGTCCAGAGCACCAGCCTGCAACTCAGAAAACATCACAAGATGTTTCTCGTTGTGCCAGCTGATGTAGAGATGCATTAGAGAAGAAATCGCTAGCTCATAGCTTGTCTTAACTAGGATGGAGAAAAAAGAGCTGGGTAAATTCAGATTTTTGCTGGCCAGAGATAGGGAAAGGCCCACGTGCACCGCCTCACGGCTAGCTCCTTTGTGGTGGATTGGCCATGTTCACACTGCAGAGCACTGAAGCCATGGCTTTTCCATGGCCCTAAGACATAATAATAATAATAAAATTAATTATAATTTATTATTATTACATAATTATTACGTAATTATGTTTTGGTTGATTTTATTCTTCAGAATCCCTGAAATATAAAAGCTATCCCCCAAGAAACTGTTCAGGCTTTGTCTGAGTCCCGAGGGGGATTTGTCCCATTGGAGATCATACCAACTACGAAGTGGTAAGTGACTTAATAAACATGCACTGTGAGCAGTGTGGGGACCAGGCTGTAGGAGCTGCCCAGGAAGCTAAGCTGACAGCGTGGATGCACCCAAAGGGGGTTTCTAGGCAGAGGCTGCAACCCCAAAATGCTTGGGTAACCTTTGGAAAAAAACCCCATGGATTGCTGTTGTGCCCTTCTGGCACAATCCCAGCCTTACCGTGTTTTGTGCATGTGTAGGAATTAGGAAAACGCATAAAATGTGCTGTGGTTTCTTGCCTTTATGTAGGAACTTGCCTCCATCCCTTGCACTGCAACTGCTCGCACTTTCCGTCCAAACGTGCAGAGCTTTGTCCCGGAGCAGCAGTACCCTGCTCCTGCTCCGCTCCTCGTCCGAAGGCCCAGGATGCAGCTTTACACCTCGTGCAACACTCAGACACGCTCAGCAATGTGTTTAATGGGTTGTGCAAGGCCCAGAGCAGCAAACGATGCGTTATTACCAGCTTTGCGTGCTCAGTGGGAGTGTCCTCAATCACCCTTGCTCTGCCGAGCGAAGGAAAGGAAGGACAGAAGGACACAGCCAGCCAGCACAGCTCCCGTTTCGCTCCTCCTTGCTCCTGTCCGCTCTAATGAGAAGCGGGCAGAGTTTCTCCTTCCCCAGCAGCCATGGAGCTTGTTTGAAGCAATTTGGAGGCAATTGAATGAAAAGGAATAAATGAGTGGATTCTGCAGTGTATGGATGGCTGCGTCAAACCCACAGGCAGTGATTAGAGGCCCACAGTCCCTTTTATGCCCACAGTAAGAAAATTACTTAAATTTGTTCCATTTTAGCTCCAAACAGGAGGCGAAGTTGTAGTGGGCTGGATTGTCAGTTATGCCACCTTTTAATATTCATCTGGAGAAAAACCAAAACAGAACAGATTTTTTATTTTAGTTTAAACAAAGTGTCAGTCGATTCAAAGCAAATTTCTCTGGCTTCAGTCCCCTAATTCTTGCTGAGATGCAAAGAAATGAAGGTGGGGAAAACAAAGAATACAAAACTACAGCTTCCCTACTCTCTCTCACCTTCATTTGCCCTACAAATAGTTTTCAACATGGCTGTTTGCCCAGCTGGCTACTCGTTAGCAGTGTCTACAGTGGTTCCTCGCCTTCTTCCTCACCTTCTTCCTCACCTTCTTCCTCACCTGTTTGCAATCTCAGCCTGGCTGAACAAATGCAGCTCCAAAGTGGGAACGAGATAAGCACGACATAAAAAAGCTTATCTGAACTTCAGTTTCATCATTGCTCCTGCTGCTGATTTCTGAGTAACCTTGGGTAAGCCACCAGAAATTTTTTCCTCAGAACGTATGTCTGCTTGTTGCTTTGCCGTTAACCATGCTAAAATCTGCAGGTAACTGCACTGGAAAAGGCAGGCCAAGGCACTTCTTGCTTCAGCTGTCTTTCTGCAGCTGGGGTAAAAAGAATTTGCAGTCCTGCACCTTTAGGGCTGATACCAAAGGACCTCTCAGGCCTCATTACTGCTGTCTTGTGGCCAGCACAGCCAGATCTTCTCATGTCTGAGACCAGGATAAGGTGCTGGAGATGTAATTGGGGAAATCTGGACTTTCTTCCAACATGAAGCTAGTTTGCAGTCCAGGTGCACACCAGACAGAAAGATGCATCCCCAGCTTTGAAGAGTATATGGTCTAAACAGAAAAATGAAGAAAAGGACAGAGATTCACCCAAAATCACCTGAAATATCAGTGACTGGGACAGGCTTGAGATACCCTCGCTCACTACTCAGTATCCTTCCCTCTGTGCTATAAAGAAAAAGCATTGATCTTTCCATTCTTAAACTCCTTTCTCTCATTGGTGTTACTCTAAGGATGTTAGTTTGTTTATTTGTTAATACGGAAAAGATACAGTCAGATTTAAAATGCACTTGTCAACCTACATCTCTTACAGTCCTGTTTTCTTGTCTCCTGGGACAATGGCTACCATGGCATCCGAATCTGAATCCTCAACATCAAGTCTCCTCCCTTGTAAACTGATGGAAACTTGACATACTTCAAGACTTTCAATGAAATTACAAGCAACAACAACAAAGAAAACCTGTGGAAAAGCAGAAAGCCACACACACTTAGAGCATCAGCTGCTGAAGCTATTTCAAGTTTTCAGTGGATACAAGGAGGAAAAAAACCCTCCTGGACAATCATTCTCCTTGCAGATGATGGTCACTCTCATTCTGATCCTGCCTGCTCCATATGCTGCAGCGTTTGTGCTGTTGCTTTGTCAGCTTGACTGTGATGGACTTTTTACAGCTTGAATTTTGCAAAGGCAAAAATCTAATACCAGTTTAGATGGGTAGGACCTTCAGTGTCGCCAGTGTCATGTATTTTCCAGAGATAAATGCTGAGCAGCATGTACACAGTGCAAGGTGCACTTTGGTGGCTCATTTCACTCGCAGCTTCTTTCAGCTCTTGTGTAGAATCCCAAGTGACTTAATTCTTCACTGTAACCTCTTCTAGTCTTTACATACTCTAATGCCTTCCAGACAGAGATGTGTCTCACTGGGGTTCCCAGCAGATCTCATCTCAACTGCCTTTTGATTTCAGCTGGGGCCTCAAATTGCTGTTATAATGCAGAGGAGAGCAACAGCATCTGCATAGAGCAAAAGTACACAAGTACTGTAAGATACAGCAGACAGCTGCAAGACCAAGAGCAGAACATAAACTGTGGGGGGAAAGTACGCTTTTTTCTATTAAAGGACCTGGAAATGGAAACAACCATACACCAGCCTTCCAAAGCTGATAGATGCTCAAGTCGCTTGTGCTCGGCCTGTATGGAAGGAGGGAGAAAGATGATGCCTGGACTATTGGAATAAGCACAGATGAGAGAAAAGGCATTAGGATTTTATGTGGAATGGAGTAAGTCCCTGAAGATATCCAGTTACAGAGACTTTATAACACTTCAGTAGACTTACTTCATTTCTGCTGTTACACAAGCATGTAGAGCATGACAGAAGTGGAAAAGCTATGAGTAGTGAGAGAGTCTTCTGGTTACAACACTCGTCAGCAGCTCGGAAAGTATAGATGTCAGTCGTGGCTCCACTCTAGGTTTTTTTTAACCTGACCACTTGCTTACGGCTAGATTTCCCAAAGAACCCAGCTCCTGAGCTAGCTGCAAACCAATTTTATTTGTTTATATCTGCTGCGCCTGTAAAACATGTTGAGGTTTTGTTGAAAAAACAGACTCTTGGAAATGGCATATTTCTCAGTTTTTAAGGAAAATTCATGCTTTCTTTTTGTTCTAAATGGTTTTTGATGAAAAACATATACTTTCAGAGAACTCTCCTTTTTTTTTTATTGTTTTCTTCTTTGCTTTTCCTTTTTCTTTTTGTTTTTAATAGCAACAGCAGTAGAAATTAAGCAAACAAATCCAAGAACCTCATATGGAAAAAGCTCTAGGGCTCCCAATCAAGCACCCAAGTGAGGAGATCAGGTTTCTCAAAGTGCCCAGCCTTCAGGAGCCCCTGTTTGTATGAGAAAAACTGCAGACATCATAAACTATTCCTGGCTTGATGTAGGAACTCAGTCAAAACTCCCTGGAGTCTTTGTGCTTGGTCCTCTCCTTGGGATGTAAGATGCTGTGGTCTGCTTTTGGGTGGCCAGTGCAGGGGCTCCATCACACAGGAGTAACTGAAATTCTTTACAAAGCAACCCCAATCCTACACCATGGGACAGAGAAGATGAATACTGTCACTGTGCTGCTGCAAACACCAGTCCTGCCAACTGCAGAGCGTCAGGAGCCACTTTCCCAACTCCTCCCTCCTCCTGAACAGTTTGGAGCTCAGCCACAGCCCTGGAAAAGGGCCCAGATATTTATGTTCCTGGACCTTGGCTCATGGCAGCCAGTGTTTGGTTTTGAAAACAACTGCTGATTAAACAGAAATCCCCTGCCGAACAAACAAAAAGAATCTTTTCTTCCCCATTTTTGTCCATACAGTTATATGCCTGGGCTGGAACAGGATTGTTTCACTGGACAAATCTCTCCTCAGCAAACTCCAGCAGCGGATGTACTGGTTTGGCTCACAACTGCATTGATGGTCCCAGAGACTCAGAGCCTGCAGAAGGCAGGACGAGGCGAGGGAAAATGCTTTTCTCTTTAAGTAGTTCAAATAACACTCAGTAAAACTGATAGGTTAAAGCCCAGGTAATCTTCAGTGTTCTCCTTCAACCCTGCAGATCTTGATTTCAGTCCCTAACACCTTTATTTGCAAAGCAGCTTTCACTGGTGACAGCCATTGCAGTCCACAAATAGCCATCTTACACAGCCCTGCAAAATGCTCTCTGTTTCCCCAGGTCGGAACAGAGATGTGACAACTCTGAAGCACTCCAACAGGTTGCCAGTCTGACACTGAAATGGCTGTAATTTGGTCTCCAAAAGACCACAACATTTCTTTCCATCCCCAGCTCAATGCTGTGTTAACCCCAACTGGAGTCTGTGCCTTCACACAGGTTTTTGTCTGCATGGCAAGCGACTCTACTGCTGTCAGCCTTGATGCTGACTCTGTAGTGTATGGTGCTGTGTATGTCCAAAACATCAACAAAATGAATAAAGTAGACAATGTTTGGGAATAAAAACAACATGCCTTTCTGAAAATAGGGTATGGAGGTCTGCAGTTCCACATTTGGTGTGTTACATGTCATAACCATACCCTTGCTGTTTCGTTCAAAAGCTACCCTCAGGTGGGAACAAAACCCAGCAAAAACTCAATTCCCAAATCAACTTCCAGTTGACTTCGCCTCCAAGTCTCTGGAGTATCCCCTTTGTGCGTGCAGTCTACATGGACCATGTACTTCCCACCACGCTCTCTTGTGCTTGACTATGGATAAAATTTGTGCTGTCACGTTTCCTAGGTAAACCGCTGACATAACAGCACATCACACTATGTGGGAAGAGACTCACTAGATTTTCCAAAGACGCTTTGCAAAGGAAGCCAAATTTTCAGGACAGCTCAACAGGCTGGGTACTGAGCTGGTTGGAAAATCTGGGAGCTCTCAAGGGTCAGGCACTTTTGAAAATCTGAATTCTTTGGAAATATTGTACCATAACTTAGTCAAAGTGCTATAGGGATCTATGGCATACCGAGTTCCTGTGTTGTCTTCTTCTGAGACCTACCTATGCCTTTGCAGTCTCTGCTTCTGTTACATGATGCATGTTCCTTTTTCAGTGGTATATTTAGGAATAATTGAAAATTTTCCATCACAAATTATTTCTCAAAGCAATCTTTTTTATTTTTTTCCACACTACACTTTTCCCAACAGTATTTTCAACATCAGAACCAAGAACTCACTGCCTCAAACCTAAAATGTTTTGCTGGGAGTATTGCTCAGTTGCCTTTAGCCCCATTCTCCCACAGTGTGAGATTCTCTGCCTGGAATAAATCTCTAACAATGTACCACTAACTTTTTTCAGGGAGATTATGATCATAGAGGAAGATGAAGACTAACAAGAAAGTCTAGAAAAAATGGAGCAAACCTCTTTAGGCACCAGAGACTGGCACATTGGAACCAATGTTTCTTATTTTCCAGCCTTTCTCTCCCCAGATTAATATTTTCACTGAACTCCTGCTGAAAACATCTAAGGAGGTAGAGAGAGAAATTTCTTCATCCGGCTATAACTGCAATGGTATTCCATGAAAAAAAGAAAAGTTTTCCTACTGTCTTTCACACGTTCTTTAAAGTTAGTTCTTGTCAAGGGAACTTGGGATCCTGTCTTTGAATGTCAGAAAAGATACTGGAAGATTTCAGTGATGCAATTTCTCCTCTTTTTGCTCTGTCATTTCTGCTCATCTCTGCTCCAGCAGTTGAAAAGACGTCTAGTCTGACTTGGACAAGTGACCATCTGATGTCGACAGCAGTCCCTGTCATGTAACCCATTCAACAGCTGTTCATTCGGTGCTGTTCAATATCTTTGTCGGCAACATAGACAGTGGGACTGAGTGCACCCTCAGCAACTTTGCTGACAATACCAAGCTGTGTGGTGTGGTTGACACACTGGAAGGAAGGGATGCCATTCAGAGGGACCTGGGCAGGATGGAGAGGTGGGCCTGAGTGAACTGCATGAAGTTTAACAAGGCCAAGTGCAAGGTCCTGCACGTGGGTCGGGGAAATCCCAAAGACAAGTATGGGCTGAGCAGAGAGTGGCTCGAGAGCAGCACTGAGGAGAAGGACTTGGGGATACTGGTGGATGAGAAGCTCAACATGAGCCGGCAATGTGCGCTTGCAGCCCAGAAAGCCAACCGTATCCTGGGCTGCATCAAGAGAAGCGTGGCCAGCAGGTCGAGGGAGGGGATTCTGCCCCTTTACTCCGCTCTCGTGAGACCCCACCTGGAGTACTGCATCCAGCTCTGG
>Ga0065711_1033012_pt1 | contig 26261 bp, 9 predicted proteins | sample Hoacrofraction12_FD_59098 | JGI IMG/M metagenome (GOLD analysis project Ga0065711, IMG submission 59098) | Hoatzin crop microbial communities from Cojedes, Venezuela - Epithelial fraction 12 v2 (version 2) | ecosystem: Host-associated > Birds > Digestive system > Esophagus > Crop | place... | reverse complement strand
CCGGCCGCCCGGGGCTCGTCCTCGCCCGGCGGCCACCCCCGCTGGCGCTCTTCGCCGCCCCCTGCGCTGGGCAGCGTCGTTCAGGACATGGTAGCTGTCCACATGCTTAAGCTCTACGAGAAGTACAACCGGGAGGGGAGCCGGGCCGGCGACGGCAACACGGTCCGCAGCTTCAAAGCCAGGCCGGGTAAGACGGGCCGGGCGCGGGGGACACCGCCGGGGCCCCCTCGCTCTTCTTTCGCTTTGAAGTGACGGGTTTGCTCCGAGGCTGCCCGTGACCGCGCGGGGTGTCACGCCGGGTGGATACGGGGGGGACCCTTGCTAACTACACGGACACGGTGTCTCCCCTCCGCTCGGCGGGCGCCTTCCCACCTCCGCCGGCTGCCTCCCCTCCCGCCAGAGAGTCTGCGACACGGTACCCGCCTCCCTTCGGAAAGCGCCCGCCGCTGCGGACGCGGACTACCGGCCGGAGGAGCGCTGTCCGCAGCGCGCGTCGCCCCGGGGCGGCAGAGCTTACCAGGGGCGCTCGGAGCACAGCGCCGGCACCGAGCGCTCCCGCGGGGCCCCGCTCCCCCGGCTCCCCCCGCGGGCTCGCGAGCTTCTGCTGGGAAGAGCGCCCCCTGCCGGACCGCCTCGGGCTGCCGGGGACCGCGCTCGCTGCGCCGCCCAGACCCGAGAGGACAGAGCCCCGGCCTCCCCCGCCCCAGCTTTACCTGGAGTGGCTATGAGGGTGGAAAGGCGTAAATACTCTGTCAAAACTGCACTTTATTCTCCCAGTCATACTTCAAAATAAGAAAGAGGAGGTTTGCGCAGTTACTACTCTTTAAATTTATTATCCTTTGCCAAGGAAACCCAAATATCTTTTCCGCAAAATGTCTTCCTTCTCTGGTTAACTCTTGCAGACTCTAACTTAGATGTTAGCTCTTAAAATAAGGATTCTATCAATTTCTACAATACAACTGTTTTTACATTGCCAGAAATATTCATTTTTTCATAGGCACATCTGATAGCTGAATTCAAAATTTGCTTTTGTGAGTTTCAGTCTATTTCTCCTACACTTAAAAGTCTCAGGTACAGAATACTATGCAGCATACAGTGTTTCAGGGAATGGTTACTATAGCACCACACAATAACTCATATTCTCTAGTGCACCTCAACTTAATATCTATCCTATGTCAAATGTAATATTAAAAAGTAAGCTTACTCAAGGAGGAGATCCCATGGAAGCGTAAATGGCTAATGAAAATGTCTAGAAATCTAGAAGTTAGGATATAAAGCAATTGCAGGCATTTGGGAGAGAAATAAATTGTTATTAGTGAGCAGCTGCTAACTAACAGGGGTAGGGAGGAACTTCCACCCTGGATGGTTATTACATGACCTTCTGCTGTCACTCTAATTTTTCTATGAACTGAGCAGCTGATACTGGCTGCTACACAAGTAAGGTCCTGGACCACAAGAGTGATCTGGGAAGAATGCAAGGATGCCTTATATTCTGTTCTTCATTTTTTCACTTAATCAGCTGAACAGGTTACTTGCATCCAAGTGGTTTAAATTCTGGTTTAAAACACTAAAATAGCAGCATTTTCTACCCACAGATGGACTGTACCGAACAATTACAAATCAATATTATTTTGCTTATCTGTCAGATCGTAAAACCAAGGCAGAGATGCCTGGAAGTAACTTATCTTTCCACACAATGGAAATAAAGCACACCTATGTCCAAAACACCCATCTCCTGTGTCCCATCTGTGCACCTTGTCTACTGGATCCCTCTCCAGTAACATAGCATGAAAGTAGACGCTCCCCTGCAGTGTTCCTTTGTTATGACAATAAATTGTATTTCTTTGTAATTCATCAACCTAGAGATGAACAGTCCGTAATGAACCATGGAATGACACAGGATGAAGGAGGAGAGAAGAACCTTATCTGGCAGTATGCTTTTCTTTATCTCCTCCAAGAAATTCTAGTGTTTTCTTCTGAAAGAAGAAATAGGCATGTTCTTCTAAGAAGACATGTGGAATGTCTGTTCTTTATAAAATACGGATGATAATTCTGATCCTATTGAGATAAGCAAAACAGACTACGGGTACAATCATTTCCTTTTCATTATCCCAAGCAATGGACTGACTTCATTTTTGTTGAAACATGTACCTTTCGGAAAATCTGTAACCTTCTGCTCCTACAGTGCAACTTAAAGCTGTTAGGAGGCACTTGAGCATCAGCGTTAGTTGTCAAAACGAGGGCTCCAGAGGTGCAAAATGTCAGTCCAGACTTAGTTTTTTCCTTTGTCATATCCATTATTCAGGTCTCCTCAACTACACAATTGTATTGCCATCCTACATATCCCTTACAGGGTTTTGGATTACTGAATCCGTAGTATTTCTCCTATTCAGTGTGAGGCACCTGCTGCATATATGCATGTGCTATTTGCACATGGTCCAAACACAACTTCTTCATGTTTCTCTAACAGTACTTACCACTTCAGGAAGAGTACTTCACTAACATCTGATCACCTCTCAGCTCACCTCTGACAAGGAGCTGAGAGAGAGTCTATGAACTAATTTCTCAAGTTCTTTTTTTCTTTAGGTGCATTCTGGTTTTCAGGGAACTTTGTAGCTTTAGAAAACAGCACCAATTGACTGAAGCTACTTACACAGTCAAGTCGCAAGTGCTTTATGACCAAATATGAAATATTAAGTTATTGTCCCACTTCACCTAGGTTGCTGAGATTAGGGGGAATTAGACTTCATGGCAGCAGGCTGCTGCCTCAGCCATGAAACTTCCCCATAAATTGACTCTTGCAGCTCAGGCTCATTCCCTGAACATCATCCATCCTCTGTGCTAAATGAAGCAAAGACCTTGGCAGACAGTAGAAAATAAATGAAACCTAAGTGTTTCTGCAAAGACTGCCCATTAGGTTTGTCATTTTTAGCTTGGTTTTGGGTTTTTTCCTCCCTGCTGCCAGAGAATTTCCAGGTATGTCAAGAAGGACTGCCAGAGGGTTTGTCCACTTGAGTAACTAAAGATGCAAACTTACCCTCTGTATCCCTTTGATGCGTTCTTAGGACCAGTCTGAGCTTGTGAGAGCAGGAATCACTTCTTGGTTCTGCCACCACTTTCCTGGACACTCTTAGGCAACTTTTCACAATGACAGACTGTGAAGGCATGGTCTTTTGTTCTGGATTTTAACACACTAAGAAAGGTTTCTACTGTTTGAATAAACACAAGGTAAACGGTTATTAGTGTAAAATTGCTCATCTTCCTTCAGCAGAGGGTAGAGATGTCACCTGAGTGCAAATTGTTCAACTAGCTAAAAAGAAGCTATAACAAACAGAGTTTGAATTTTAAGAGTCAGCTCCTATTCAAGAGTAGTTGTCACTAACTTCAAGCATATCAAAACACAAGTCTTAGAAACAAAGTAGGTTTCACAGAGCTTTAAACAAAGCTCCTACATGATGCCTACTGGAAAGGAGGATTGCTCCTAAGAGTAACAGCCCTCAAAACGTGTCGCACTGCTTGCTTCCAGCCCCCTTGTGAAATGTCTCTTGTGCACTGTTTACAGATGATGAATTTCATATGCTATTGCCCAAGCAGTTAGCACCCAGAGATCTTTCAGGAATCTCTACAGTCAGCTTTAGATTAGACCATCTTGAATATTAACTGTAAACCTGGTTTTCAGCTAGTATACTGAGTAAGGTACCAATCCGAGCTCTGCCACGGGCAAATCTGATAGCTTCTCTGAACTTGACTCTGTTATAAATAAAATAGAAGCAAAAACTGCTTTTCTTACCTGCCTGAAATGGAAGGCAGTCTGAAAATGAAAATCCCTGGGAAGAGTTTTATCCCTTGTGTATACAAAAGGTGCCCAGTATGTTGGACAGTCCCAATGTTACTGTAATATTGCCATTAAATATTGTTAGGGGTTTTTCCTCCTCTTATTCACGATAGTTTTAAGCTGAAGTGACAAGCTCACTATACTAACTGATTTGAAGTAGGTAAGTGAAAAGGAAAACTTGTTAACCCACTTTTATAGGAATAAGAGTTTGACTACCATTTTTGGTCTCAGATATTTATCCATGTTTTCTCTGCTCTCTTGCAGAACTCTTGGCCCAGAAGCCCCTGTACTGCTTCAATCTGACATCCATGCAGGATTCAGAGATGATCCTTGCTGCCACTTTTCACTTCTATGCTGACAAACGCCCTCAGCACCAGGAAGTGTTTTGTAAGCGGTCCAAAAACTCATCCTGTCGCCTCCTTCAACTGCCTCCGATCCTGCAGCTCAACCTCATTTTCCAAAGCATTCACCAGAATTCTGCCTATGGACTAGTGAAAGGGAACATCACTGTGTTTCTTCAAAGGCGAGTGGCTTGGCATGCAAAGGACGTTTCACACATCATAAAAGAATCAAAACGGGCTGGAGAGCTCATTCTCTGCGCTGAGCTTGATTCCAGGGAGAAACACCAGGGCTTCCCTGAACACGTTGCCAGTCATTTACCTTATATACTAGTTTATGCCAATGATCTTGCAATCTCTGAACCTAACAGTGTGGCAGTCACTCTACAGCGTTATGATCCATTCCCTTCCAACGATGGAGACCTTAATCTATCCCCTAATGCTTCTACTGATACCCGAGTGAGAAGGGATACCTACCTCTCTAGCTCTGTTCAGAACAATGAGTTGCCAGAAGTAGATTATAACAACAATAAATACAACAAACATGACATATGGGAGAGTGCCTACAAGTCCTTGAAACCAAAAGCCTCACGCAAAGACCGAAGGAGAAAAGGGCAAGAAAATACAGAAACCCTTATGAAGTCTCAGGTGCTAAATTTCGATGAGAAAACAATGAAGAAAGCAAGGCGAAAACAATGGAATGAGCCAAGGATTTGTTCAAGAAGATACATGAAAGTTGACTTTGCTGACATTGGCTGGAATGAATGGATCATATCTCCCAAATCATTTGATGCCTACTACTGTGCAGGGGCATGTGAATTTCCAATGCCCAAGGTAGTATGTCTTTTTGCTGTTGTTAGCTTGCAAACAGTAGATCTACTGTTCTGCCTATCCAACTACTTCTTTAGTTAGATTTTCCTTTAGATTTTTACCTTTTTCATTGTGTTCTGTTGCCTTGTTCAGCCTGAATAATTTTAGCAATATAATTTCCATCAATTTTTCATCAGAGTGCAAAAAGATAAACGTAATCTGAAGAAAAAGAAGAATGTCTCAGGTTTATCTTGCAATTTCTCATCTTGCATCTTGAAACCATAACATAAAGATTTACGCAGTTCATTAAAATATGGTTACACACACTAAATCATCAAACTACTCTGTTGTGGTAGCAGAAGTGTAAAATATTATATACTACTAATAAAAGAAGCTACTGTATCAGAGTATGTCTGAATTCCACTGGTAATAACTTAGGAGAAAAATGCAGAGTAGTGACACTGAGGTATTTTTAACTTTAAAAAACTGCTCGTCACTTTGAAAATAAGAATGTTGGTTAAGCTGATATTGGTGTCTCAAAATTCTCTGGTCCTTTTTTAATTTACTAAATTCTTAAAATTATGATAATCCTGCTGGTACAAAAAAAGTTGATTTATCTTATGTGGCTGGAAATGCCACATAGCTGTCTGTAATATTCTAAAGCTAGCGTACTGAATCCCTCCTATGGAAGTGGTGTGAAATATGCTAAAGAGAGGCAAAGATGAACTCCTGCTCCAATCAAATTTCTCTTTGGCCCACTCTCACTCACTTGCTCTATGGCAAGAAGTAGAAATTTTGACAATCTTACGTAACACAGGAATTATTGGCATTTTTTAGAGCTTTCAAGTAATGAGGGAGGGGAGGATTTGAAGCACTGCACCACCTGGCTGTTTAGAAATTTTAATTGTTTTGTAAGTCTGCCTACAAATGGCCTGATTCTTTATTCTACTGACAATTTGCATGTGGTCATTAGGCACATAAATAATGGATAGTGTCTCACAGTAGAGAATTTTGAAGCCTTGAGATGGGAATCTGCCCTGCTTTACATACAGGGAGACTGATGTAAGTTTGTGTTGAAATAAGCAGTATGACTTCAGGAGGAGTAGATATGCAGGCTAGTTTAAGCCCAGGAATAGTGGAAATCCAAACATCTGGGTAGGGCGTAAAAATCTGACCACGCGTTCTTGTGTAGCTGGCTGACGCTGAACCATGTATACATAAGATATATACAAGATCTGGTAAAAAATAAAGCTTGCACAGACTCACATACAACTTCACTTTTTTGTTATAGTATAAAGAGATCATGCAACACAATCACTGTTTAACTTAACCAAAACAAAACACAGCCTGAGAATATGGGTCCTCTGCCATAGACCCACAGCCTAATACACCATTCATACATACCAAAGCAAAAAAAAAACCCCAAACCAGAAGATACATTTAATATATCTGGCTTCTTGTGCGCAAAACAACATGACTCCAAAGCTGACAGAACCAAAAGAGAGTGGATCCGTTTCTCCCTGGAATAGTTAAATAAGCTTATATTGCTGACTTATTTAATGTCTTATCCAGAAATATTATTAGCTTTATAATAAAGATTCCTTTGTAAATCAAAAACAACCACTTTAGTTGTCATTATGATACTCGTTTTCTAGATAAATTAACGTGGCTGCAGTAGCATCTTGGTGCCAAAAAAACCAAACAAAAATTTAAAACCCAGAGAAATTTAAAACTAAATCACAGATACATAGATCTGGGGATTTTTGGTTTGACACACTCTGATTTGGTTTGATCTGGAAGAGGTCTACTTTTTGTTAGCTTTGTATTTTTAAGAGGGGAAAAAAAAATAGAGGCAGATTCACAGTTGTAAATTTTTTAAATGACTGTTTCCAAATGAACAGAGATAATTAGGACATCAGCAGGAATGAAGCTTCAGGTCAGAGCATAAAAATTGCCAGATATTACAGAAGGAGAAACAGCTTTTGTTCTTTCATATATACCCTAAGTCAGGAAAACATGCATAGGATGTTGGCACTCCTAAATCAAAGGCCACATTAAGGCTATTCATGAAGACTTGATCTACACAGTCAACCTGTGATGGACAACAGATTCCTTGTTTCCAAGCTACTCTTTTAGAACTGTGGAGAGAGAATTACACTTCTATACCTGGCAGGCTGAGAATCATCACATTGTATGATTACGTTTTTTAAAGTATTAGTACATCATTCTGCATATCTACTCTAATAACTGCAATTCTTAATCTAGATACAAAACATCTCTGGTACAAATCTTGTCATAGCAAGTTCACCTACTTTACTGCTGAAGTTCTTATTCCCTGAAGTGTGAGGGGGAAGACTAGCTTATATGGTTAAAAATGGCTGGCTGCACTGCTGCATTTGCCAAATAAATACTAGTCCTACATGTGGTAGAAGCAGGTGGAAGCAGATCCTTTCCCTGATCTACAGTAGTTAGAATTCTCTTGATTTCATCCTTTTAAGTGTACCAGTTCATGAGTTTCATTTTGAGAGTTTAATTCAAACCTGAAAACAAAACTTTCCTGGAGCTAAGAAGTATTGCTTATTAAGATGGGGGGGTATGGTGGTATTTCAGGGGCAAATTCATGATAAAACAGACTTTAAAAGGGGTGTAAGCCAGGCAGAAGGGGAGGGTCTAAAGTACTTCAAACCTGCTGTTCAATTGCTTTTTGGCTACATCACCATCCTTCCATTTTCTGATGCTGAAAATGTTCCTGAACTAGGATTGTCCTCAAGGTTAAGTATGAGCAGAACTCGGCCTGCTGTATATAACTTAGCAGCCAGCATTTAAAACATTAGTACTTGCTCAGTGCTATCACTACTGGGCATCCAACTGACTGTTTCAAGCTTTCCACTTTAACACGTCAGTACAAAGGCTAATGTGTAACCTGGCCTGTGATCACTGAACACTTATGCCAGGTTTCCAGAAGGGCTGGAAGATTTGGAGGCTGGCTTGGTTTGGGATATGTGTGCTGTCTGGGTCTGCTGTGGATGTAGGGCTCAGGCAGCCAGATTCTGTACAGAGTAATAGCCCATAATAAGCATTTTTCTCTATAAGCATTTTTGTGCATAGTGTATACACTTGCAGGCATTGGAAACCTAATTAGTGCTGTTGTCTTGGTAGACAACTGCTCACGCTACACTTTGCTCACATCTATTTATTCCTTGCAGATATTAGAGACTGCACAGATGGAGAAGGTCCTAGTAGGATCTTCTGCAGGTTCATACCCAGGAGTCCTGTAAGTCAGTAACTGCACTGAGGGCAATGATGGCTATCCACTGCATGAGGTCAAAAAAATCCCATTTCAGTAGCACGTTAGTATCTGTGACCATTTCAAATACCAACAGAAAATAATAAAGGTGCCAAGAACACTTCAGGAGGTTTTTCATAAAGGTTAAAATAAGAACTTGATTCTAGTAGCTCTACTTCTTTGAATTTCTAAACTCTGCAGTTGCTTAAACACATGAAAGCTACTTCTGTCTCTTGCTATCCAGATTTGCTGACATGGCCGATGCAGGTAGAAGCTTATTTCTACTTCACATAGCAGCTGTGAGACTAATTCATTGCTGCTTCTTTGTGGACAGCTTTGAAATCTAAAGATGAAGGGTGGCATGAGAGAGCAAGCCGTTGCTAATTATGCCAACATATGCTAATTACAGAAAGGCACTTTCCACTATTGGGACTTAGTTATTCCACTTGTTGGGACTTGGCTATAGGGATGCTGTCTTGAAGCCCCAAAGGATCAAGGACGGATTTCACAGTTTCTCCTTGTAATGGCTCAAATGAAGTCGCTTTAGTTAAGGAACATCTGAAAGCCTTAATAGCAATTAAGGTTTGGATCTCATTTGCTGATATGTTACACTTAAAGTAAATGTATCAAAACTGAATCATTCTAAAAAATAGATCCTTTGTTATACCAATGGACTACGTAACTTTTCTTGTTGAAATGAAAAATGATGTTTTGCATATATTATTATTTGAAATGTAGAGAAGATATAGGAGACATTAATTCTGCTCACTTAAAGTATCTGCTTCCATGTGGAGGTGTGCAAAGTCCCTACTTCTTGTCCCACAGATGTCATTTGCCACCCAACAGACAGCTATGTACCAATAGTAATTAAAGATTTCATGTGTCACATATACCAGATCTGTCCAGAAAACTGATGAAACTGTAGCAAAAAGAGTTATGTGACTAACACAGTTTTACTACTGTTACTGTACTCATTTGTTGGGATAATATTCAAGCATGACAACTGAAAAGGAGTTACTGAAGCTTCAGCTTCAGTGGTGGGTTGCATGCAATACTATTGCATCACGTAACTGGAGCACATGCATTCCATGCTATGCTGAGGCAATGACAAAGAAAGGCTGTCACTTCGTCACCAGTAAACCTGTGCTTGACTGCATGTACTTCAAGCAACAGAAGTGGTGAAAACTGTTTAGTACTATTCAGTTGCTTAGACTGCAAGGGTCAAGCATAGCTTGTGAAAAAAGGCTAAAAAAACCCAGTTACATTTAACTGCTAAACAGTATACTATTTACATATCTTAACCTTTTCCTTTTCTTATTCTTACTGCTGTTACACCTAATGGCTGCCTCCTTTTTTCAAATATTTTTCCTTGTGTTGTTTACTGCATCAAAAAAAAATAGTAGAAATATAATTGTGGCTCAGTACTTTGAACGGTAGATAGATGTAAAGCTGCTCTGAATCCTCACTTCATACTTTTTCTGCCCTCCCAGCCTTTTGTCACCTTCCCCCCCTAGGCTAGCTCGGGGCAGGAGAGGTGGGAAGCCTGGTGAGGAAGGCAGAGGGAAGCAGGCAAAGACTACAGGTATGCAGTACTTGCTTGTCATGGGGTTATGATCAGAAAGGCTGTGTCAGGTTGTTTGACTATTCTAAACTAACCACCGCCATGGACACTACTCCTGGAGCACTTCTGCTCTTTTAAAAGAGAGGAATTATTCTGGGAAGAAGTAACTCATTCCAGAGTAGCATACACAAGCAGAAATACTACTGGAACATTGGAATAGCTATTTTGGAAATACTTACAGTAGCCCATTTTCCAAGTCAGACAAGAGGTTAAGACAACAAAAGAAAACATCTTATGACTAACAAGCGTGTCCCACCTTAGTCCTTTTCTCCTGCTTGCCTGCTTCCAGCATCAGGTAGGTGTAGTCAGGGACATTCTTTCTTCAGGCTACTGACTGCTGGCTGTGCCACCAATGCCCTCCTCTGGTATTTATGAAGGCAGCATAAGGAACAGAAAATATTTGTTGGATACACTCTGCACAGGACAGCTGGAAGTGTGAGGGACTGACTATGCTGCCTGGCCCTGTGACTCAATCACATATTTTCACTTTTTTGAGAAAGAAAAAACCATAATTGCTGTCATTTTCCAAGTCCAACTGGGAAAATGACTGGTCATAAATGAAACTATAACTATTTCCTTCTCTGTTCCAGATTGTCCGGCCATCAAACCATGCTACAATCCAGAGCATCGTAAAAGCAGTAGGAATCATTCCTGGCATCCCAGAACCCTGCTGTGTTCCTGACAAAATGAGCTCACTCAGTGTCCTGTTCTTAGATGAGAACAAAAACGTTGTTTTAAAGGTATATCCCAATATGTCGGTTGAAACTTGTGGCTGCCGATAAGCTCATACATCTTTAATGAGACCCACACATCCTGCCCAACTACACTGGGAAAGCTGTAAATGGGAAATTAACCCACTTGTGTTGATGAACGAAGGCAAGCCTAAAATTCCTCTACAGAAAGCACACGGAGAGACTAAACCGATACACGTGCTCACCTGGAAGGATATGACTTACTGTCATCATTTGTCTTTCATATTCATCCTCCAGGAATACAACACTTTTACAAATATCTTCTTAACTGAGCTAGCCAAGACACCTGGTGTTTAGTGAGAAATTTAAATGTAAAGTTTTCCATAATCAAAGGACTAAAATATGTTTTTATATGTTATTTTTCTGACTATTTAATCTCTTCAGTTAACCAAGAAGATGGGAAGTGAACTTGCAAAGGCAGGCTTATTTTTGAATATCACTTTTATACACAGATCAAAACTTTTTGCCTAAAACACTCGTACTCTTAATCTGCATATTTATATTGAAAAATGCTGTAATAAAGGGCTTAAAATGTGTATTTTCTTCAGGATGCAAGTATAGTGCACTGCATAAACTTTCATATAAACAGTATGTTAATATAGCCATTTTTGGTTACCCTTCCCTAATATATAATTTGTTCAACAAAAGACATATGTAATATCCCACACTTTTGGTTTGCTGGATAATTTCAGGTTGTTAAACATATTCTCCAAATAACACATACTATATAGTAATATGTTGGAATACTAAAAATAAAATAACCAAGAATTATATTTTTGTAAATTATACTTTATATCCTCTAGATTGTTACATGCTTTTAACAAAAGCTAATAAATTAAAGGTACAGTAGTATCTAAAAGTAGTTGAATTGTCTTTCTATAAATGCACTGTTACATTCCGTTAATTAGATGGAAACATGTAAATACATGTTAAGCTTGTCATAATGCACCTCAACAATTAAAGACAGCAGGGAATACTATGGTCTTCTAGACCGAGCTCCTGCATTGCACAGATCAAAGAACCTTGCCCAGTAGTTTCTTCACCATGCATTATGGAACTTCTGTTTTGAGCCTGGGAGTGTCTTTGAAAAACATGCATAAATTTGGCTTTAAAGATTTCGTGTGATAGAATCTCTTACTGGACTACAAATACTTCTTCCAAAGGAAAAACCTGCATAAATTTGGCTTTAAAGATTTCATGTGACAGAATATCTTTACTGGACTACAAGTACTTCCTCCAAAAGTTAGCGCTCTTTGTTCAAAAGTAGTGGCTTAATCCTAGTCTGAATTTGTTGAGCTTTAGCTTCAATTCACTGGATCTTACTGTAACCTATTTTATTAGGTCCCTTTTATCTATTATCCAAAATATTTTCACTGTGTGTTTTTAGTGTATAAAGCAGGGTCAAATTACATTTTGGCTCAGATTTAAATAAGTACTTTGATTTCTTATTCTAAGCCTCAAAACAATTTCTCATAGCTCTATTCTGAACTCTTTCCAGAATTTTCCTTAACTTTCTTTTCCAATAATGAACATCGAAATGGGATGCAATATTTGGCAGTGGTTCCGTCAGAAGTCTTTAGAGAAATAAAGTCTCTGCACCCCTCTAACTCCTGTACAATCTTCTCTTGATACATTCGTGGTAGCCGTTGTAACTGCAGAACTCCTCTAAGAGCTGATGTTCCATCATTGTGGCTGTCAGTCCTCTTTCTCGGTGTCCCTGCATGCCAGGACACACTTGCCACATATTCCGTTTTCACCCACTTGCTGTACAATAGCATAGGCAGTCCAGGAGCAGAATGAACTTCTGAAGTCTGTGAGGTAGCACTGAGTGCAAGATATGGAGTGCTTTCTCCTCAAGAGACATTCTAACCATTTGCATTATCTTACCTTATTAAGAGTTGTATTGTTTAGTGGAAGTATAGTACACACACTACTTTATGATGAATGACTAACTGGAAGGCTCCTATCCTGCCAAGGCACTATGTAACTTCTACCACCAATATTCCATATTCATGCGTGCGATTTCCAGACAACAGAGGTGTGTGAATGTGGCACTTCCTGCTAACCTACATAAAAGCAAAATTCAGTGTGTATGGGAGTGTCTGTAAGCTTACTCTCACAGTAGTTCTTGCTAGTTCCTCCTAAACAGCTCTCAATAAGAAGTAGATCTAAGGCACCTTCTAGTGACTGCCAGGCATGGATGCAGCTAGGCATTTCTTCTTCTCCCGAAGTATTACAGTGATTTACACAGGAACCACTGGGACAAACCTTGGTATACTATTTCTGTTAAAGATCTCCCATAAAAATATAGGGACTTGTGTTTTTATAAATCACAAGAAACTCAGCTACAGTTGACAAAGTAATGCCAATGCATAAAGAAAAATTAAAAAGGTCTCAGAAATTCATAATTTATTCCTACAGAACAGCTATAAGCATAAAACTTTTCAGAGTACCTTAAGTCACTGTCATTTCTGCTTTCTGTGAAAATCTATCCTTTTCTGTAGGTCTAGTCTTGCTCCCATTTAGCACCAGCTCTGAGCAGAATGACTTATTAGCCTAGTGTGCTTACTTTCTCACCTACTGCATTTTGTTTTCCTTAGGGATTCTTTTCTTATCTTGAATTAGTCCTTGGGTACAAAGTTTCTCTCCAAGATGTGCTGATGCAAATTATTAGGAAAGAGATACCATCCTATGATCTGTTATAAGGTCTATAGAACATAAGGGAAAATACTACTCCTACACTCATTAGGATACCTATAAAACCCTGAAAGGTTTAGAATGCATTTAAAGGTTTGTTGGCATAACTATGTTATTTAGCATGGTAAAACAAAATTATGCCTGTAAATGGCATAGCTCTCAAGACCCTTACTACACAAGCAATACAATTCTATTGTTAGTAAAGTTTATTCCATTTGGAGTTTAGCTGTACTGGTCAATTCTCTAATGTAAACAAGGCCTTAAACCACGATTTGTTTAGAAGTGGCTACTACTATCTAGATCTTTGGTATTTGTATGTCTAACCTTCCTCTACGAAAGGCAACTTTGCATTTGAAATGGCACAAATGCAGTCAGCTGCTGTTGGAAGACACCAATACCTTTACTCCCATGGTTCCAATTGATCTTTTGATTTCTATGAGCATCCTGTAAACTATCCCACTCAATGTTCAACTTTCTAGAGAAAGTTACTATTGACAAACACTTAAAATAGCAGGTCAAGCTAAGTCCACTAACTAATCCTAAAAGAACTGAGGATATATTAATATGTGATGATTAAAGACAGATAAAACAAGAAAACAGCTGAACCTAGCCAGCAAAGTGTTGAGGACATTTTTTTCTAAAACAAATACAGTTTCACTCTTCGACACTACAGTTTAAGTGCCAGAGGTAACAGCAAGAGCTAGAACGTACCTAGGTTTTTGTGGAGTGTTTAAATTCACCTGCACAAGGCTGCATAATTAAAAGAAACCTCTGGACAATATTCATATATTTGTGTATCACATGAATTAACAACTATCTCACTGCCAAACCTCAAAGACCAGCTTTCAAAAGGAATTGCCACTGAATGAAACTGTTCGTTGTAAGGTTTCTGTAAAGCTGGCACTTGGCCTGACACTATTTGACATCTTTGTATATGAACTGGAAGTCTGTATATAACAGCCCCCACAGCATTTGCAGAAGACAGTGTTTAGGAGAGAGGTATTTATACAGATCACTTGATCTAGCTACACTTTATGTAATCAAAATCCATTTTAAGGTACACAGATACTGAATTTCGTACCTAGGCACAGGGAATGGAGGCTGCTCCTACTGAGTAAAAGACTGCAGCCTTGAAAGCCAGAACTCTTAAAAACAAATTTTGTTTACAATTTTTGGTAACTCTTAAAACAATTTTGGTTCTATCAGGGACTTATGGCACAGTATGAGCATCCAGGCTGATGTTATGTAAACAGAGCCAATGAAAGCTTTGAAAAGATACACACTGGAGTAGTGAACCGCATAAAGAAAGGAGATTTTATTTCTGGATGTGGCACCCATGGATTGCAACTAGAAAACTATGTATAGCCCCAGTGTTCACCTTTTCTAAAAGATATCCAAATTATGAAAGACACACTAAAAACAAACAAAAACAGTTAGAGAAAATGTCTTATAACATGTGACTAAATAGTACAATCTGTTTGTTTTATCAGAAAGCAAACTAAGAAGTAACTTGACTACACTGTACGAGTACTTTGACAGAGAGAAAATTCCAGCACGATGGGGCTCCTTAAGCTGGACAGAAAGTTACAAGAACTCCTGTATAGAAGGTGAAGCCAGGCACAATGAAATAAGAAATGAAGCACCATCGTTTTTTAAGTGAGTGACAATTTTTCAGAGTAAGTGCTACAAAAACTGAAGAAATCTTAGATTCTTTGATATCTTCAGAGTAATTCTGAAAAAAATTTGTTTTAGCCAAACTCTAGTAATTTGGCTCTGCATGCAGGTAGGAAACGCAATGGCCTCAGGTAAAACAGTCTCGCTATGCAGGAGACCAAGATCAATGCTAAATAGTCCTTTCTGACTTTACAACATAGGAACATAATTAACCAGGACAATGGATCACAGTTGTCACTGGAACGGAAAATTAAGTGAGTATTTTAGAAATCTCGCTCACTTTAAACACTGTGTATGCAGTGCTAGAAAACTGGAGAAGAATGGCCAGAAACAGCAAAATCTTGTCTGCATCTCTGCAAAGAGATTTTTCTTAACGTAAAAGCTCATAGTACTATTCAGACTTTATAGCATATGTACAAAATGGATTGAGTTGTGCTTAGAAAAAATGATACATTAATAGCACAGATAAAACACTTATGAATTGTTAGGTTAAATCACAATGCATTCATTAAGATAAATAGCAAGTGATATTCTTGTCTATAAATAAACAAGGTTTTTGCTTCTGCATCATGAGAAATTCTATCATCAGTCTTGTATTTTTGCCTTGGCCCATTCTTCTCGTGCATAACAGTATCTTCACAGATAATCTTCTGTATCTTCATGGACACCTTTTACTTTCCATGTGGCCTTAGAAGGCCTAGTTCTGTCTTCATTTTGAGGTCACTGAAATAATGGCTAGTTGTTCTTGGACTGGATTGACCATCAACAACCTAAGAAATCTATTACATAAGATGATACCATAAAAGCAAGACTAAATTCCCACACACAAAAGGAAACAAACTGAAAATCAAGCCTGAAAACAACATGAAGCGAACTTGACACAAAACAGATATTTCACTGTGTACAAACAATAGCTCTTGGCTGATAAATGCAAAGAAGTTTTAAGGTTGTTTGTACTGTCATAAGATTATGTCTTGCAGAATCACAGGTCTCCATCAAATGATCGGTGATTTTATGACGGCATGTGAAGGGACTGTAATAAAGATTCGTGAGGTGTTATTTACTAGTAGCTAATAGAGTAATTTTGTTCTAGATCTCTGTTTTCTAGTCTTGATGAGAACAGTATAATCTTCTACGTCCCTAAGAAAGCTTCTCTCTGTGTTGGCAAGGAAATGATAAAAGAGTGTAATTAAGCAATGATGACCCTAAAGTGAAATGTGGATTCTTTACAATATACAATGTCCTTCCCCCCAGCCAATGTGTTTGTCAGATGTTTACAGAATCTTCATTAACTAAGAGCTTTGCTAGATAACAGAAGCTGAAGCATGGCATCAATGACTCTGATAAGGGCAAGTGTACAACCAAACTGCCTGACAACTGACAAGAGGCTGGGGTTTGAAGCAGACTGCAAAAAGAGCACAAGAAAGTGATTTGCAAAGGGCATTGCATTTGTTTGCCTTCCGTCTCCTTTCCTCTGCCTGTAATGAAAAAAAGATTTTTACGCAGCTAAAAAGCCGTTGTTCTCTAGTCTTTCCACCAGAAAGTAAATATAGAAGAAATGCATTATTTTGGAGTATTAGCTTCACTGTCTGTTTTCAACATCATCGCCTGTTTGACAAGAAGCAAACCTTTGGGAGACTGGGAAAAGTTATCAGCTATGAGAAAGTCTGATGAACTCTTTCATGATCCTAGGGAAGTGGAAGATGAGACTCATTTCAACTTTAAAACTTTCCTGGAGAATATGAAGACAGACTTACTAAGGAGTTCGAATTTGTCAAAAGTCCACTCACAAGTGAAGACCAAAGAAGAACCACCACAGTTCATGATTGATTTATACAACAGATATGCTGCAGACAAGTCCTCCATCCCTGCATCCAATATTGTAAGGAGCTTCAGTACTGAAGGTAGGAGAAGTCCTAAATAAGTGAACAAGAATTTTTAAAGCATATGGAGAGTAGGTACTCAGATTATTTCCAAATTCAGAGGGAACTGAGTACCTAAATTCCACAGATTCTTAAGAAATTAAGCAGATGAAAATTTTGGATTGTACTCTTGTTCCATAGTTACTTTCAATCTTCAAAAAAATGCAATTACCTTTAGTTTTCTTCTTTTACATTTTTACTGTACAATACTATCTTCTCAAACCTATCAACTGAGATGATGCACTGAATAACAGGGTTTACATGAACCATGTTTCTCAGAGCTAGAGATTTGGGACTGAGTTTTAATGTTAGAATGCAAACTTTTAATCGTTGATAATTGAGACATCCATACTAGAGAGCTCTTCTTTCAGGTGTGCTCTTCTCATGCTTAAAAACTATAGCAGCCAACTGAGAAATGTGTCTCTGGATCCAAGCAAGGAACAGCAGTGCTCCCCCAACATTCTGGTTTAGATGGAAAGATTTATATGGAAAGGGGTAGTCAAGCTTGTCTCAACTGAAAAAATATGAGATCCCTGTCTGTGTAACATTAAATAGACTTCTAAAATCTCCGTCGAAAGAAACAGTAAAAAAGATAGAAGCAAATGCAATCCTTGTGATAAAAATGAGACAAGGAGTCGAAGCTTCTGTTTATATGAAAAATAGGTATAGACAGATAACAGCACTACAGAGGACTCCAGATTCCCAAATTAGTGCCCCTAGTCCTGAAATGTAAAGAAACCTTAACACTGTGAGATAGATTATAGTTTCCATATCTCACTCTCCTCTCTGACTGCTTTAGCGAGTAAACACTGTGAAGAAGTGTCAACATTAGCCAATTAAAATTGCCCTGAAACCTAGTCATGATTGAGTAATTATCTTACTTTGACCATCAAACAGACATCAGTCATTGATGACTTTTAAACATTACCAATCTAAGCTCCCAGTCAAATATCTGCTCCTCCCAAGACAGAGTCACTGGTACTGCACATACCTTCGCAGAAAAAAAATCCAAACAAAATCCACACAAGCTTAGTGAGTCCAGCCTGGAACAGACTGGGACCTGGGCATGAAAGGCTGTTTATCAGCAAGTCCCAGTTTAGACAGACTCTGAAGCTTCAGTTCAGAATTTTCAAAAACTTTTCTATTTCCCCAAACTCCCAGTACTCCAAGCTGCTTTCAAAGTTTTTAAAGACAACAGCAAAAGCCTCACAACAGCTAGTTTTTAGAGACAATTAAATACGTAGCATATTTCTCTGTATTAGGAGGGCAGTTCATCCTATCGCATGATGATAAGAGTAGGAAATTCACAGGCTTCTTTAGGAATTCTTTGTGTAAAAATCTATTCTGAAATTGCTAAATCTGAACACTCCCCAGATGCGTTATTTATGTACTTAATACTGACCAGCAGCATCCACAGCTTGTTCTAGACAGTCTCTTCCTGTTCCCCTCCACACACTCACCTGACCATGCAATCTTGCTGAAAATACTACCTACACCAGGGACCTCCATTTCCACTTCTCACTCCCCGCTCTTGAAACTTGGCCAGAAGATGGTATTATTTAGTTTTAATGCTGGGTAGCCATGCTTTTATTTTACCCCCAGAATACATCCTGCGTCTTTTAAAGCAAGTTACTTGGACAGTCAGAAGCACTGTAACGACGTGTTTTAATTTCCTATTGCAGATGTTGTTTCTTCAGCTTCACCGGAAGAAAAACCATTTCAGAAACACATCTTGTTCTTCAACATCTCTATTCCACGATATGAGGAAATCACTAGAGCTGAACTGAGAATTTATATCTCCTGTCACAGGGAAGTTGGGTCTCTCTCTAGGCTGGAAGGCAACATGGTCATTTATGATATTCTAGATGGTGACCACTGGGAAAAACTAGAAAATACCAAATCTTTACTTGTCTCCCATAATATCCAGGAATGTGGTTGGGAGATGTTTGAAGTGTCCAGTGCTGTGAAAAGATGGGTCAGGGCAGACAAACTGAAGACTAAAAACAAGCTAGAGGTTGTTATAGAGAGTAAAGCTCTGAGTAGTTTCACTTGTGGGAAGCTGGATATCAGTGTTACCCCTGACACTAAAAATCTGCCCCTGCTAATAGTGTTCTCCAATGACCGCAGCAACGGGACAAAGGAGACCAAAGTGGAGCTCCGGGAGATGATTGTTCATGAACAAGAAAGTGTGCTAAAGAAATTAGGAAAGAACAACACTTCATCTGAAGAGGAAGAACAGGGAGAGGAAAAGGCCATCACTGGGCCCCACCAGCATTCCTCCAGAAGCAAGAGAAGCATTGGAGCCAACCACTGCCGGAGAACTTCCCTCCATGTGAACTTTGAAGAGATTGGCTGGGATTCCTGGATCATTGCACCAAAAGATTATGAGGCTTTTGAGTGTAAAGGAGGTTGCTTCTTCCCTCTGACAGATAACGTTACCCCAACAAAACATGCTATTGTCCAAACTCTGGTGCATCTCCAAAACCCGAAGAAAGCTTCCAAGGCCTGTTGTGTTCCAACCAAATTGGATTCAATCTCCATTCTTTATAAGGATGATGCTGGTGTACCCACTTTGATATATAACTATGAAGGGATGAAAGTGGCAGAATGTGGTTGCAGGTAGTATAAAAGGCAGAATTTCTACGAATAAGAATATCCCCTTTTTCTGCTCTGTGTAAATCTGTACATTAGTGATGCAAATGAAAATCCTTGCAAACAAGGTTTGGAGAAGGGTATGAGGCTGGTTGTTGTTGCTGCTTGTTTTAAAGGAAAACTGGCATTTAAGGAATGGCAATCATTGTAATAGACTGCATTATATAACATGACAAAGTCAATATTGGATTAAAATAATGTGAGATTGAATGAACTATGCATTATTGGGCAAAAGGAATACAATTTGAATACTTTATTTCAACTCTTCTGTTTAATTGTTTCTGTTTAGGTCACAAACTAAAGGGTTTTCAATGGGGATTTAGGATATACTGTAAATGTTTAATAGGTATTGAAATCTAATTCTCTCAGCCAACTCTGACATTATTGGCTTCTGTAAAACTCAGTAAATGGAGTTTAGCCTGCATGGTAAAGTCAAGAGTCTAAGTCCCATAAGCCTTTTCTTGTATCAGTAATCTCAGAGGCTTTTACAGGCAAATTCTTTACTCCTGTAAGTGAAGATCTGCAGTATTCAAAACAGAAGAGACTCTCAGTCTTATTTCACTCCCAGGTTTCCTTCTGTGGGTAGCAGGTGCCTTGGTTTCAGCTTTCTTATCCTCCACGTCCCTATTTTTACCCCTTTATGGCACATACTTGAATGATAAGAAGTGTAGCCTTCCGCTTCTAAGACACTGTTTCCTAGGAGGAACAGCAGCCCTTATCTCCGCACAAAGATAAGGAGCCACTTTGACCTACCACATATTCTTAGCATTTCTTTGCAAGAACATGCAGTTAAAAGACGTTCAGCCTTAGAAACCGTATCCTAAGAGCAGTGGGGGCTAGCAGAGCTCAGCACTTGTAAAAAGCCCAGGATACTTATTTAGAGGCATAAATATGTTCTTTCAAGTCTGACATTAGGCTCCAATTTTTTTAAATTTCTCCTATAGGAGAAACTCTATTTACTATTTTACGTATAAAATCCTTTCATCCATTAGAAATCTGCAAAAAAACTGAAAACTTCTATCTGTGTTCTATGAGACTTATACAGCTGTATGGGAAATATAATAACATAAAATAGTTCTCCTGACTTCAGCTGTATTTTCACTAAACAAGGACCCCATCTTGCCTGCAATTAAACTTCCTTTGATTCTAATGAAGGTTTTGCCTGTATAAGAACAGGAGAAGTGTCTTCTGTTGGTTTCGGGCGATAGGTGTAACTGCTGTACAATGCCACGATAGTCCTCCTCACTTCTATTCCTCTACCACCCTTCACACACATACACACACACAAAAAAAACCCCAAACTATCGGAAAACACTTTTGATCCAAACCCATGGCAAACTACACATCTATTCAAAACAGTGAAGAATATTGATGAGGCAAAAACCTAAACAGTAGCTTAATATATGGAAGCAACAGGATTTAAACGGATACGTATGTTTTAAATTAGGGCAGCCTGTGGGCAAGACGAATTCATTTGGCATGAACAGGTCAGCTTGAAATCTAATACACAGTTTATTTACTATTGTTAACTTAATACAGAGCAAATAGCAGGTGAATGTGAGCAGGGCAGTTGTAATTCCATCAAGAACTGCTGGTTACATCACAAACCACAAGCACAAAGCACGATTCAACAGAGTCCTTGGACTGATTTGCAGCCTCTTCCTTTAGAACTGGGCTGCAATTGGATCAGACCCGAGACCTCTGTCCTTACAAACTCCATCCATCCATAGCTGCATGTCACAGAGAGAAATTCTCCAGAATAAATTTTTCTCTCTGAAGGAGGCTTATGATTTCAGGCACAACTATGCTCCAATGCAATTAATGCTGCTCCCAGAGCACAGCTGATTCTTCCCTCCAGCCTCCTCAGAGCCTAGCCATTACCATGTAGGTCATGTGCGTAGGTGTATGGCCATGCACCATGTAGGTCCACATAGGCATACACTGTGAGCTCCAGCAGGTATCAGTGCCTTGCTGCAGCTCCTCACAGGCAGCACTGAATTCAAGTTTGTTACTGCAAAGAAGAGCTGAAGGGTACAGCTGGGAACACAGAACAAGCTGGCAAAGCCAACAAGTAGTAAATGAACAATGTCTGTAAGGCAAGACGGCGCCCTCAAACAGTGACATCTCCACATGCCCTCTGGCTGCTCTGAACAGCTAACAGGACACTGCATCTGACTGCTAACCACCTCCCTTCTCCCCGTGTTAACTGCCCAACATATCACTTGTTGTGTGTTTAGCAGAGACAAAAACAAGGCAGGTCATTCTGCAGTCTCTGGATGGATAGCAAGGAGCTCAAAGAGCTCTGCCCGTCCCTCTGCAAGGTTAGAGGCTCTACCTGCAGGTGCCTGAGGTGCAAGTCTCCGTGCCGCCCCGGCGCTGACCTGAGCCTGCAAACCGCCTCAGAGCCATCTCGGCCTCTCTTCAGCCTTCAGTGCTTTCTCTAAGCCCTGCCTCCACGCTGGCTCAGTGCCACCGCCGGGCTGAGAGGGGCCTCAAGGCTGCCCCAGCCGCACCATCGCTGGGCTCTGGGGGCCCCTGTGCTGCCTCGGCGCCATCTTCAGGCTGCCTGGTGCTTCTGCGCCCGCTCGGTTCGTTACTCCCCAGGCGTTTTCACACATTTTCTCACTCTCCCTCACATGGTACCTTCAAATCTCTCATCTTAAAGGTGCCTCCTGCCGTCTCCCTCCGGGCTGCCGGCAGGCTTTTTTCCCTCTCCATGTCTCCGAGCTGCCCCGCTGCCATCTCTGCACTGGCTGCCGCTTCCAGGCTGCCTCAGCAATGTCGTCCCTCCAAGCTACCTCAGAGCTGCTCCTGTTTCTTTTTTGTTGTCTCCCTTAAAGCTTCTGCTGGACCATCAGTCATAATTTTGCTAAAAGATTCACAAGAGAATGGCTTCAGCGTAACCCTGGAAAATGGGACACCCTGAGTCAGTTGCCTCACCGAGGCATATGGTTTGGCTGGAGCCTGGCAGGGCAGCCATTAGCCTTCACTAAAGCCTTGACACAAACCCAGCGCGCCAAAAGAGCTGAGCGAGCAACGTCCTCGCAGCCTGGGCCTTGGCACCGGGCCGGCAACCAAAACTTTGGATCCAGCAACAGGGGAGAAACCTGGTTCTTTACAACAAACTAGATAGTTTAGATGCCAACAGCTGGTCTGCCAGGATGTGCTGGGCACTTCCATCCTACGTCAGCAAGGCAAACAACCGCTTCAGGACGTGTTTGACTGGTCAGCAGAGGTGTCAGGCCTTCAGCAGCACAGTCTCCAGGAATCAGTTTGGTGGCAGCCATTCACGTTGCCTGGCCGCTAAGCAAAGGCTGCTGTGGATGACTGGACTTCTGGCCATTTCAGATAATAACCTCATGATAGGAAGGCTCTAGATGCAGTATATAATATTCACTATTTATTAAACATTAACTATTTGGTGCACCATGCTGAACAAACATGTCAATTATCAGAAATGTAGGGTCTAGAGAATGTAGACAATATAATGCAAACACATAACATACCAGTTCTCCAAGGACTGCACATCAATTTTCCCTTTTTTTTTAAAAAATTACTTGCCAAAATTCAAAACTCTGTTCCTGAATTAGTTCAGGTTGGATAGCTGCAATGCGTTTTCCTGAAGCCCTCCTGAATCTTCTGCTTGCCTAGAATATGGCAGAATATCTGTTCAGCAGAGTTGGTCAATGTGAGTTTGTCACAGCTGTGCTCCATGAGCCGCGATGACTCTCCACCTGCTCCTGGCTGAAAGTAGAGAGGTTTCAAAATGGGAATATACATTTGCTATCCTCCCCAATCTTTCAATAAAAACATAAATTGTTTTATCATTCTTTTTTTTCCTCTTCTCTTTCTTGGTCACTGTAAAAACAGGGACGAGAAGGGAAAAGGAACATTAACAGAAGAAAATAAAAATCCAACACACTTCGGATTTAAGTATTTCTTATTACAAATGTAATCATTAAAGAACTCACTTGAAGTGCTATTTTCATTTTTATAAAATGGAAAGCTTTCACTATTAAGAAAAATGTGAAAGAAAACTTCTAGCAGCTTTAGTTATAATTTTATACAGGCTTGTACAGCGTAATAACTGAAAGACCTAAGGACAAAAACCTAACATTACTTCTTTTGGCATGCAAATTATAGAGGAATCTAAAGCTGATATTATTCATTATTTGTATTACCAAGGGGCCTAGAAGCCTTCTTAAGGACAAGGTTCCTTTTGTACAAAACAGTACAAGAATATAATAGAAAAGACAGTCTTAGACCATATCTATACAACCCAGTCATGCCTGTCGCAGACAGCCATGAAGTAACACTGACCCAGACTTGTACATCTATAAAAGACAGTGGAGGTTACTCTAGAAATACTTACCAAAGTCCTGGAAGCATTAAATATTTCATTAGCATTCTATGCTTGAGCTAATAAACCCTTCATCTCAGTATCAAGGAGCCCAATATCACCTTTACATTAATTCCAGATCTAAAATATTATCAGTACTAAAAGGCTCTACTAAAACCAAAAGTAGTTTATTTCCATATTTCACCTGTATCCTGTTGGCCTTTCTGCCAGTGAAAAAACTGTTCTTGCTGCCACCTTCAGCTGAGCATCCTGCTACTGTAGTTGATCAGTGACCGAATGGTCCATACGGGCCTGGTGAAGCAATGGTGAGATCAGCTGCAAACAAGAACCAGGGAGCTCTTCTCAGAGCATGTGGGAAGTTCATACTGACAGGAAGTTAGAAAACCACGAAATCACACAATCACACAATCACAGAATCACAGAATGTTAGGGGTTGGAAAGGACCTCTGTGGGTCATCAAGTCCGACCCCCCTGCTGAAGCAGGGTCACCTACAGCAGGCTGCACAGGACCTTGCCCAGGCAGGTCTTGAATGTCTCCAGAGAAGGAGAATCCACAACCTCCCTGGGCAGCCTGTTCCAGTGCTCTGTCACCCTCATAGGGAAGAAGTTCTTCCTCATGTTCAGACGGAACATCCTGTGCTTCAGTTTGTGCCCATTACCCCTTGTCCCGTCGCTGGGCACCACTGAAAAGGGTTTGGGCCCGCCCTCTTGACAGCCACCCTTAAGATATTTATGGCATTTAGAAGGGCTCCTCTCAGCCTTCTCTTCCTCAGGCTAAACAAGACCAGCTCCCTCAGCCTTGTCTTCTAGGAGAGATGTTCCAGTCCCCTCATCATCCTCGTAGCCCTCCGCTGGACTCTCTCCAGTAGTTTCTCATCTTTCTTGAACTGGGGAGCCCAGAACTGCACGCAGTAATCCACATGGGGACTCACTAGGGCAGAGTAGAAGGGGAGGAGAACCTCTCTCGACCTGCTGGCCACATTCTTCTTAATGCACTCCAGGATCCCATTGGCCTTCTTGGCAAGAAGGGCACACTGCTGGCTCATGGTTAACCTGTCATCCACCAGGACACCAAGGTCCCTCTCCACAGGGCTGCTTTCCAGCCACTCCGCCCCAAGCCTGTACTGGTGCATGGGATTGTTCCTCCCCAGGTGCAGGACCCTGCACTTGCCCTTGTTGAACCTCATCAGGTTGCTCTCTGCCCAACTCTCCAGGCTGTCCAGGTCTTGCTAAATGGCAGCACAGCCTTCTGGTGTATCAGCCACTTCTTCCAGTTTTGTGTCATCAGCAAACTTGCTGAGGGTACACTCTGTCCCTTCATCCAGGTCTTTGATGAAGAAGTTGAACAAGACTGGGCCGAGTACTGACCCCTGGGGGACACCACTAGTTACAGGCCTCCAACTAAACTCCACGCCGCTGATGACAACGTTCTGAGCTCTGCCATTCAGCCAGTTCACCATCCACCTCCCTGACCACTCATCTACCCCACACTTCCTGAGGTTGCTTATGAAGATGTTATGGGAGACAGTGTCAAAAGCCTTGTTGAAGTAGAGGTATATAATATCCACTGCTCTCCCCTCATCTACCCAGCCAGTCATGCCATTGTAGAAAGCTATCAGACTGGTCGAGCACGATTTCGCCTTGGTGAATCCATGTTGACTACTCCTGATAACCTTCTTTTCCTCCACTTGTGACCTCCAGGATAAGCTGCTCCATCATCTTTCCAGGGATGGAGGTGAGGCTGACCGGCCTGTAGTTCCCTGGATCCTCCTTCTTGTCCTTTTTGAAGATTGGAGTGACATTGGCCTTTCTCCAGTCCTCGGGCACCTCTCCTGTCCTACAGGACCCTTCAAAGATGGTGGAGAGTGGCTCAGCAATGACATCTGCCACATCCCTCAGCACTGGTGGGTGCATTCTGTCAGGGCCCATGGATTTGTGGGTGTCCAGATTGCTTAAATGATCTCTCACACAGTCCTCCTCGACCAAGGGAAGGTCATCCTTTTTGCAGGCTTCCTCTCTTACCTCCAGGGCCTGGGATTCCTGAGGGCCTGCCTTGGCACTGAAGACTGAAGCAAAGAAGGCATTCAGTAGCTCTGCCTTCTCTGCATCCTCCATCACCAGGGCACCCACCTCATTCAGCAGTGGCCCCACATTGTCCCTAGCCTTCCTTTTGCCGCTGATGTAGTTGAAGAAGCCCTTCTTGTTGTTTTTGACATCCCTTGCCAGATTCAATTCCAGGTGGACCTTAGCCTTCCTCGTTGCATCCCTGCATGCTTTGACAACATTCCTGTACTCTTTCCAAGTGGCTCTTTCC
>Ga0065711_1033011_pt1 | contig 26261 bp, 15 predicted proteins | sample Hoacrofraction12_FD_59098 | JGI IMG/M metagenome (GOLD analysis project Ga0065711, IMG submission 59098) | Hoatzin crop microbial communities from Cojedes, Venezuela - Epithelial fraction 12 v2 (version 2) | ecosystem: Host-associated > Birds > Digestive system > Esophagus > Crop | place... | reverse complement strand
CTTGTTTCTCTTCGTCTGTCTCGCAAGCAGTCCTTGTTAGCTACATTTGAGCCACAACAGTCCTTGTTAGCAAGATTACAAAGAACAGAACTAAACTGAATAACAGTGTTTAACTCTTACTTTAACATAGGTGCAAAATTATGTAACAAAATTAAACTAAAGCTATAGCAAAATCGAACTAATTTTCAATTCCCCACATCATTATTGAAGGATGTAAAATGATAGTACTCTTCTCAAAGAAACATTCAGATGATTTGACAGTGTTAGCACAAGTTTATAGCTGAGGGTAGTTTGCAAGCAATCTCAAACCTGTCTGAAGACAGTAGTAAGACTTCTAAGAGAAGTTGCAAACAGTGCAGCATTTAACCTTAATAGGCCTTGTTTAGAAGGAGAAATCAAACCCTGGGGCTAATTGCCATGGGCAGCAGGGTCCCAAAAACCAAGCACCAGTCACAGATACTCTAACAACTCAAATACCTACTCTCTTGGGAAGTTCTTTGTGCCTTTAGATAGGTCAATTTGGGACATACTTGTCTTACTATTTACGGTCTTTTACAAATTATTAAACCGCAAGAGAGCAAAATAGTTTTTACCTCAGACAAGTAGAACTCAGAAAAAGACCGCTAAAGAGTAAAATATTATTTTCATTCCCAGTAAAATATGAAAGGTTACCTTGTAATATTAAGATGAAGAAATTGTAAAATAATTCACAAAATAAAGACAAAATTATAGATAAGCCATGCGGCCATGAGAAATTAGGGGAAAATAAAATCTAGGAACCACTGTCACAGAAAACTACATGCATGGAACTACCATAAATCAGACAAGTTCATCTGTAGAGCCATATTTTATCTGAAAAATAAACCATTTAAGGATCCAGATGGGACTTCTGTGGAATCTGAAACTTGCATAATTTGCATTAAAAATGTTAAAAATATGTTATTTTCAAATAATATAATTATTGCTTATAAATCACATATTCTTACCCAAATAATAATTATTTGCAATAAAATAAAAGTTAACATGTTCACTCCAGTTTTGGCTACCCTTATTCAAGGCCAGTTCTGACACTATGCAGCCATAAAACCTGGTATCAGACTTCTTTGTAAACAGCTAAGTGGTGAGAGCGAGCTGTGTGAGGATCCAGCTCGGTGCCGACCCTGCACCCTTCAGTGCCTGGGTAGCCATATTTGTGCTCATACTCAGTCTCAGTACCAGCCTCAGTACCAGCCACGCCTGTGCCCAGCCTGGTACAGCTGGCATCTCAGGCTCTCATTAAAATACAACCATTTTTTTGGCCCTTATTCTCATCAGGTAAGAGATAAATTAGTAGTAAAAGTATTTCTTCAAAGACTATTTTTTTTTTTTTTTCTGGTATCTGATACAGCTGCCTGCTTTGGAAGGTCTCCCATCACTCTGTGAACACAATGTTCGTAAAAGCAGCTTTGATTACTTACTCTGTCTGGAATATGAGGATCACTATATTTGTTCCTACCACTACTTTTTAAGATCTCAAATAAGTCATCACTGAACATACGTGTAGCCCTTCTGTCCCCACGGCTGTGTAGACCATTCATCTGTTCTACTCACAGTGTTTAGTGGGAGTCTACAAACTTTACCCAGTGCAATGCCAGCTTGGCATTATGCATTTTCAACTTCAGTCCATGCTGCAGTTTGGCCATGGCCAGCAACAAAGGGCCACACGGTCGCTCTATCGCCCCTCCCCCCACTGGGGTGGGAAGGAGAATGGAAAGAAAAAGGAAAAAAACTCGTGATAAGGGCAGTTTAACAGAACAGCAAACGCAGCAAACAGTAACAACAACAATACTGATAAGGAGAAGAGATAAAACAAACAGCTCAATGCACAGAGCAACTCTCACCACCCTGTGCCCTGCACATTCCCAAGCCACAATTAACTTCCCCCCACCCCGCCTCGCCAGCATGACAGCAGATGGTATGGAATACCCTGTTCTGTTGGGTCAGTTTGGGTCAGCCTGCCCAGTTGTGTCTCCTCCTGGCTTCTGGTGAAAATTAACCCTGTCCTGGCCAAACCCAGGACATTATCCACCCCTTATTCTCTACCATCTACGTCATGTCCAGGTCCCCCAGTATCCAGTTAATCACCACCACTTCTCCAGCCTTTAATTCATACAAAGACATATCATTCTCTTAGTTCATGGGTCATCCCTCTAAAGTGTCCGTTGAGTTCATTTAATCCATGACTTCAGGCTCCATCTGTTGTAACGGTCTTCCGTGGCAGGAGAGGTGATGTGTGGTGATGGGCGGTCACTTGCTGCATCCGGAACTCATGGCTGATGTATCTGGTGTGGCCCGTGCCCACAGTCTGCACATTGGAGACGTCGATCTCGATGAAGTTGCTGGTTGCCAGTTTTTGAAAACCAGGTCCAGTCCCATCATCGCTGTGCTCTGCTAGGTTTCCATCAAAAAGTCCATCCTTCTTTAATCTGGACGATTTTTACTATGATACTACTGGTATAACATATAACAATTATAACAGTGATAACAGAGAGTGACAGGGTTATTTAACAATTAACTTTATACAATTTATTTATGGACTGTTCTCACCCAAAATCAAATCCCCATGAGGTACACATCGGACTTCCCCATCCTTCCGCATTACCCACAAGGTACACCCCGGTCCTTGAGCAAAAAGCAATCCCGCGGACGGGCTTGCCTTTGCCCGAGGCAGGACTAACCCAAACTGTCTTCCCTAACATGTTCCGCATGTGCACTACACGGACTTTATCCCCTTCTACAGGGCGCTGAGGTTTTTGTTGGGCAGGGACAGCCCGGTTGGTGGATTCTCTGGTGTTAACCAACCAGGTGGCCTTTGCTAAATGGGTATCCCAATTTTTGAAAGTCCCTCCACCTATTGCTCTCAGAGTGGTTTTTAGTAGTCCATTGTACCATTCAATTTTTCCAGAGGCTGGTGCATGGTAGGGGATGTGGTACGCCCACTCGATACCGTGTTCTTTGGCCCAGGTGTCTATGAGGGGGTGCCATATCACCATAGGGCTTGCTTTTTGAGGCCCAGGGTGGTATTCCAGGTGGTGGCATGGGGCACAGGGTAGGTTTCCAACCGTCCGGTGGTGGCCTCCACCATTGTGAGCACATAGTGCTTGCCTTGGCGAGTTTGTGGCAGTGTAGTATAGTCAGTCTGCAAAACCTCCCCATATTTATATTTTAGCCATCGTCCTCCATACCACTGAGGCTTTATCTACTTGGCTTGCTTGATTGCAGTGCATGTTTCACATTCATGGTTAACCTGTGCGATGGTGTCCATGGTCAAGTCCACCCCTCGGTCACGAGCTCATCTGTATGTCGTGTCTCTTCCTTGGTGGCCCGAGGTGTCATGGGCCCACGAAGCTATAAACAGCTATAAATATTTCACCCTTATGTTGCCAGTCCAGATCCACCTGGATAAATAAACTCTTTATAACTGATTCTCATTTCTACAGAAATATTTGCGAAGGTGCATATATGTGAATATTTAAACATATATCTTCTAGGATTTTACAGAAATATTGTTGCATATATCTCTCATTTCTACTTTTTAAATATATGTACAAAAAAAATTCTTTCAGGAGAGTACATTCATATGTTTAACTTAGAGGCTGAGATTCTGTTTATAACCATGTTACTTCACGTGTCGGTCATGTAACTTTGTGGACGTTACTAGTGATGAGGATTAGTTTTATATTTATGGTTAATGAGCTATATGTTCTTAACAAAATGTTAAACAGTTTTTAATTCCAATAATTTGAATAGATGAACTTATTTGATGCCACTTGCCTTTTTTTATTTGCTCAATAGCTTTTTCTTTTCCTATTAGTAACAAAAACCTGTACAGGCTTTCCCAGTAGACTAACAGGCACACTGTATGTTTTCTTATTCTTTTTCCTTTTTTGAATAGAACACAGCATTGCATACATCCTTTGATCATTCACAGAAATCCTGTGTCTGAGTACAAGAAACTTGCGACCATCGCCCCCCAGCTGACTTAGAAAATTCAGCATTTAGGTGTTAATAAAATGAGAATAGACATATTGATTTTGTATGGCTAAAAATCTGCCACATTATCCTGTCTCCCACGAAGAACCTAGAGGGATGCACATTGATGTACACTTGTATTAGAGCAAGAACAGGACAAGCATGTACAATATTCCTTCCTAATATATGCCCAGTCTCCAGCTGTTATGAACTATTTTCTGGGCCTCTTGATGTTTGTATATTTTTTAAATCCTTGAATCTCTCTGCCAACTATTCATCAAAGTGGCCCATGAAAACACATAAGATTCTTGCATCAAAAAAAGTCTTTTGGTACTACTGAAGGAGTACTTCCCTTTGAAAGCATAACCATCTTTTTCTGTTTCTGTTCTGAAAGTGGATCCCGTAATAAGAGCCAAATATTTAGGTGCTTTGCCTGAGTATTTTATCAGAATGTTCACCTCTACTTTAGCAAATGCTTAATTGCTTCCTGCGTTTTGGTTTTAGGATTCCATTTTCTGTCACTGAAGAAGATACAGACCTTAGAGTAAATTGAGTAGATAAGGGTCTGAGATAAACTTGTGCAACAACAAAAAAAAAGGCTAAATATGAGCTGAAATATATTCCCTCCAATAAAATAGGTGCTTTTATTGAATCATAGAATCATAGTACCATTCAGGTTGTAAAGGACCTTTAATAACATCGAGTCTCACCGTAATCCTAACACTACCAAATCCATCACTAAACCATGTCCCTAAGCACCACATCCACATGTCTTTTAAATGCCTCCAGGGATGGTGACTCAACCACCTCACTGGGCAGCCTATTCCAATGTTTGATAGTCCTTTCAGTGAAGACAGTTTTCCTAATATCCAATCTAAAACTCCTCTGGTGCAACTTGAGATATTAAGGCACTTTCTTAATGTAAAATAACTTCTCACTGTTAATAATACTTGTTTGAAATGGTCTATGCCTAGAACAACTCTATTTTTTATATCTAGAGTCAACATGACCCTGACAGGAGCTATGTTTTTAGTATGTGTGAAAGGTGGAAGTGCCACCTTTCCTTGTGCACACAGTGAGTCTTAATGACCTACTGAACCCTTAGCTCAGAGGCCCAATGTTGTGTCACTTGGGTCGGACAGAAACTAGGATCTGGAGCTGGATTTCCAGGCTGAGCCAGATTTCACTTCTTGAGGAAAATACAGTGTGGCAAAGACACCCATCCACATGAATTTTGGGGATGGTGATATGTGTGGTGGCAATTGAAGTATTCACTCTGCTGAGTGAGGCATATGCAAACCATCCCTACCCCAAACTTTTGTGTGGCAACATGGCTGATCAGATGAGTGACTTTCCTCACTGATAAAGTTTTCACACATTGAGTTTTAACGTTTTAATGTAACTATCACACATTAAGCCATGTTTACTATGTCCGGTCATCTGTTAAGAAGGAATATGCTGTCCATTGGAAATGTGGAGGAAATTCTAGGAAGTTGTGTGATATTTACACTGCACCATAGTGTACCAAGGTTGCAAGTTCTAGGATTGCGATGTGCCAGTTGGCAATGCTGCCACAATTCACAGATTCACTTTTACAAATTCAGACAAAGACTATGTTCTTATAGGATCCAGGGTAGATTGTTCAGATTGATGCAGTTACATAAACATATGTTAGATCACTCTGAAGGCCAACAACTCCCTGTGGGCTGGAACACTGGGGGGACCCCATAGTGGTTGCAGGCCAGGGCCTGGCAGCCAGGGCCCATCCTAGTGCCACAGCCAGGAGCAGGGCAGCCAGGAGGCATCGGGGCAACCACAGCCCCAAGTATGGAGCACCTCCCTGGTACTGGGGATGGGATGAGGCCAGACCAGGATGTGGGTCCACAGGTGGGAGATTGGCCCTGCAGCAGCATCACTGGGACTGGGGCTGATGGCTCTGGGGGGCTGACATGGGGTCCTGGGCCGTAGGCATGTTGGGGGAGCCCCAGGAGGGGCCATGGTCAGGGACAGTCGGGGCTAACAGTGTGCTAATAGGCCTGAAAACCTCTCTATGTATTTAAGATGTAACTCTTAAGCCTTCTGTAGACCTTTTTTATCCATACTGAAGTATGACTGCTACCTACAGCCTGGAATAGGGCAAGGCTTGCAAATGCTGAGTTAGAGAGGGAGACCTCTCTGCTTTTTCTTAGCTTTTCACACTCAAGTAAGTAATCTAGGCCTTTATTTTATGTTTCCTTCTAGAAATTTAGATGGTTGGTAGGTGTTTTTTGTTTGTTTCCTGAACTTGAACTAACCAAAAGGAAAGAATGATCTCTGTAACATGAAGACAAAATCACGTCCCAGTGGTTTTCTGCTGCTAAGAAAGTTTCACTATGATCGCTGTTTACCACAACCTACTGCAATAGGAGACTTTTACTGTTTAAAAAAACTGCCAACTATTAGATTACTGTCAGATCTGAAGCATTCCCAATGATTGTCTCAAAATAGAGCTGTTCAAAATATAGTATCTAATAAATATTTATAGAGGTTTTCTTCTTATTTTCTTACTCAGTGAATAAATGACTGAGCAGAGAATACTATCTGCCTGTTGCCCTTGAGTTAAGCTATAGAAGTACAACTTAATTAAAAAAGACTTTTGGTGATAGGACCGATGTACATAAGGGTTAGGTAGGTTGGAATGCCAGAAATAATATCTGGTAAAGAATAGAAAATGAGGTGGCTTAGAAAGAAAATGTACACCATTACAATATGTGCCAGTATTACACTATGTCAGGAGAAAATAAAAGTACTGGTCTACAAGCTGCAAGGAAAGAGGAAATTTCCTAAATAAGTAGGAAGAATATGCAGTGAAATAGCAATGAAGGACAACAGTAAAGGAGGTATAGGAAAGTAGAAATGCCTCATACAACAAGAACTCAGATTATTTTATTACCAGAAAATGATGGGAAAATTAAAACAACTGCCATATATTTATATACCAAAAATCCTTACATTTTCTTAGTTACAGCGTAGCTACTATTGTCAATTAACCTAAAAGTGCTAATAAAGTTGTTATTCAGCAACTTTGAAAACATCTAAAATTTTTAAAATATTTCCAAGCTGTATTCCCTACTCATTCCATAATGCTACAAGGTATTTCTACTAAAAAATATCATATTGATGTGCACTTATTTTTAATCCCAATCCCTCTGAAAACTTCTTGGATAATGTATCTCCTTTAGAAATGCAACCAGAACTCTTGCATCAAGGTCAGAATCAACAAAAACAGGAACTAAGTAATATTATTTACATTATCTCTGCAGGCATAGATTTGACAGTGTATTCTCAAAGCTCTTGGAGATCTTCTGTGTAACTTGTATTGCTAAAAGGAAAAAATGTGGCCTGTATCACGCTGCTCTTGAATGTCTTTCAGCTGCTTATGGAGGAGATAAAAATCTTGTAAGTATCCACTGATTATTCTCTTATACTTATATGTACAGCATTGGAAGAAGGAGAAAATCCTAACATAAATAAGTAAGGAGCACTTTAACAATTAGTTTTTAAACTTGCCTGTCAGAACACAAAGGGAACTGAATAGGTTCATTAATTCAAAAGATTCTAGCACAGAACTGATGATAAAATCTTTCCATTGTTTTAGAAAATATACCCAAAATATAGAAAGGTTGTCAAAGACAAAGAAAAAATAGAACAATAAAAAATCCAAATGCACAAGTTTCAAGTGAGTAAAAAAAAAATGCAAAGTACATTTCTGTAGTCAGACACCATAGAGAGGAGTGTTGGAATGATTGTTTATCTGGAAGCAAATTGCCCCTACAGTGAGACAGAAGAGTTTCAAATAGCAAAATGTGCTTATGGTGTTTTGATTGGAATTTGTAATAACATGTTCAGAAACAGTACTATGACCTATAATTGTTAAAAAATTTACAGAGAACACCTTAATGCTATGAAGTTTTTAAGACTACATTGACAATGTTTGCAAGCTTAAATCTCAAAGTCGATCTTAGTCTGGGTAGCTACAGTATTTGGAACTTCTTCCTGTCAAGGAAGATATTGATAAACTACACAGAGAGCCTGGAAGAGAGCCAGTGAAAAAAGCTTATTTTAATACATTGATGAAAAACCATGGAAAAGTTGCAAATTAGAAGTATGAAGAAATCTTCCCATTCTTTTCACCTCGAGGGATTTCCAAGGGGACTTACCAGCCAGAGCTGAACACTGTGCCGAAGTGGCTGAGTGATTCCCAGGTGAGTCTGGGAAGAGCAGGCTCTGATACGTCTGCAATTGTCTGCACAGATACAGCTATAACAGAGACCTATGACATTGCTTCTAGAAATCTTGTTATACCATACACGAAAGACTGTACAACTAGATTGCCAGTGATGTACATGATAGCACTAGAGCAGGAAAAAACAACTATAAATGTAATAAGCCACCTTTTATAAAACTATGTATGATTAAGGATCATATTTATATCCCTTCCTTTTTTGTAATTCTGATAGCACTATAATTCAGGGTTCTAATGAAGAGGATCCTTGATTTTCCTGAAAACATTACACTGTGTTGCAAAGACAATCTAGAGAGAATTACATAGCCATAACTCAAATACTGAGGAGCACTGTCTCTTAATTATGCCATTCACATAAAAGCTGTCTTGGAAGATAGACTTGTCCAGCCTAACTAGTGACCTATATTTCTCCTTGCGCTTCAACCTTCTCTGGTTCATGTCTGTTTCTGACTCTGCTTCCCTTAGTAACAAGTTCTTTTTTAGCAGCTCATAGAAAGCAGAAATGAAAATGCAGTTGTTCTGTTGTATACAAAAAAAATATTTTTCCCATGGACAGATATGTAAAACTTGAGAAGGTAAAGAGCAGCTTATTGACTTCTGTCACTGAGGTGATGAGTAAATCTGTTTATGATGCCCATAGAAAGTGAACTTATACAACCCTCAGTGTACTCTTTTTTTGTTTAATGTGCTCTCTGACATCTCTATATCACTAGTGATTACTGCCCATACACAAGTCTAATACACATAGTAACAAGATACACTCTATGAAAATTTAATCAGAAAGAGCTTCGAAAGAATTAAATGGATATGAAATCAAGCAGCATATAGTAATCATGGAGATCTTTTCTATGCTAGCCTGCAGACATAGCATTGATTGGTTGTATGTAGCATAACACAGGAAATGTCGGTGAAATACAGAATTACTACTAGCATTAGAAATACATCCAATCTGCAGATAGCTTCAGTAAAATAAATTATAAGATATACACATATATTTAAACATTGTCTATACAGAAATTGATATGTGTGATTACGCATCATTTGTGAGCTCAAGTACTACACATTTGAATAAAGGAGCTTCAGATTACAGGTGGCAGTCTAGTTTAACTCTTCATTTCCTGTGTATTTTCTGTGCTTATGGTAAATTCTTGACAAGTATTCTTGATGGCCTAGAGCCTGGTTGATGTATACAATTTCTTTTGAAAAATAACAAGCTTTCAAGCAACTATTCATAGTAATGTTGCAAGCAAAATTGTTATGAAATTCTGGTATTTGTTCTGCAGTTCCACTTTGAAGATGATGAAGGGTGAAGATGAAATATTTAAAAGAAAAATCAAAGAAACGTGGGAACTGCAAAGCTAATAAATCGCATAACAGTGTTAGTCCACTTCTAGTTGATTTTTTGATGGACAGATTTCTCTGTTTAATCAGGGTATTGTCAATACTTCAAAATTCTTACAGCGTGTGCCTACCTCATGACTTACTGTCTGTGACAGAAATAATTAATAGTAGGAGAAAAGAGGGTATAAAGAAGAGAGGAAAGGATAAAGCAGCTTACTTAAACTGTTCTTTAGAAGTTTTGACGAAAACAGGCTAGGAAAATAGTAGCAAACTTCTTGTATCACTGTGTGAGAGAAAAAAAGAACCTTAGTGCAATGACATGGATTAGTATAATTTATCAAGAGGACTTCAAGATTTCTTGCAGAACTGAATTTAAACTGTTTCAGGAAGTGGCTTCAAATTTTTTAATATTCTTTTCTGTTTTAAACAGTTATAATGCAAAGACAGGATTGCAGCATCAGGGCTGGATAACGAAAGCACTGATATCAATAAGAGTGGAAAAAGGTTAGACAAAGCTGTGAAAGTCATTTAAAACAGGGAAATAAGTCAAAAGTTTTGAAGTTCAAAAAGCATAGGTATCAATTTTAGAAAAATAATTACTGTTTAAAAAAAATATTCAGTCATGATTAGTGAATTTAACCACACACCTAATACTGGTCTAAACTCTAAAGTATTTTTCTTTGAGAGACTGATGATTGGAAAGCTTGTCTTTTGATAATGATATTTTTTTAAGTATTAAACCTCCCTAGATTTTTCGCTGCTTTCGTAAAGAATATGAATACTGAGAAACCAATAAAACAGGCATTTTGAAATGTGTTTTCCCAGTCACACTTTGTCTGAGAAGTGTCACCTAACTTTCCTATTCTTGTAAAATACTGAAAGAAAAAAAAAAATTTGAAATGTTCTGCCTGCATCTAATTATTGTGCTATGGTTTGGCTGCCGCTGGCAACACAAGCGCCATGCGGCTGCCCCTCCCCCCGCCGGGGTGCGGAGGAGAATGGAAAGAAAAAGGCAGCAACTGGTGGGTCGGGATAAGGGCAGTTTAACAGAACAGCAAACAAAGGGAACAGGAACAACAACGATACAGATAAAGGGAATATACAAAATAAAACAGACCGCACAACAGAGCCGCTCTCCACGACTGCCGTCGCAGCGCGCTCCCGAGCCGCGAGTGAGTTCCCGCTGCCCCACTCCCCCCCCACTGGAACCCAGCATGAAGGCCCATGGTATGGAATACCCTGTTCTGTTTGGCCAGGTGGGGTCAGCCCGCCCGGCTGTGCTCCTTCCTGGATTCCAGTGAAAATTAACCCTGTCCTGGCCGAACCCAGGACATATTGTTATATTTACATTAAAGTTTTTCAGATTATGTTTTGTTTCCATTAAACTTCAATGAAACTAGACATCCAGTTTTGGAGGTGTGAATATGCTGCATCAAAATATCTATTCTGACTATAATTTGACTCTTGAGTTTTACTGTCTGCATTTACTGTCCACACTATACATACTGTTTTGGTTGTTACATTTACTGAATAAATCTTCTAAACAATCTTCTAACTATTCTAAGACCAAATTCCACAAAATTTTTGAGTTGTACGGAAGCTTTAGAGACTGGTCAGACACTGCAGGGTGAATAACTCTACTTTACACCATTCTTCAGAGTTTATCACACACGTATCTTTTTTGAAAACACACAGCCAGCAAATAACTGAATGAGATTAGATTGTATTTTGAAGTCCACTTTCTTTTTATTTTTCCTTTACATTTTCATCTTGACATTGTTTCAATGTCTGAAAGAATAATGTTTGAATGGTCAGTAAGTTATTATGTGAGTGTATGAGTAAACAATCTCCTTTGAAAGATAAAGGTGTGCTAGACTTCTCAGCAAAGCATTCACATTTAAAGATGTGGCAAAGTAGTGCTTGTGTTGTCTGACTTTGTGTTTGACTCATTAACCTAGTTATGCCTTGCAGGTTATGTTTAGTGAGGGTACAAGTGACGTGCTGGACCTGCAATGAGAGAAATATATTGTGATTTATTCGTGAAGTTATGTCCCACCTGATGATGTAAATTCCTTTCCTCAATACTGAGATATAAAACCAGAATGTCCGTATGATTTCATACCAAAAAGCTGGGAATGTCAAAAGTTTTCAGTTCTTTAGTTATGTGTCTCTTCTTCATAACAAAGGCACATTAATGTTACTGTGAAGTTTTGTCTGGCCACGTCATCACAGTGTTGTAAAATGCTAACATACTGTTAGCTACACCACTTTAGCATACTTACTTTCAGGTTCAAGGCAAGTTGATAAATATATTATATCCTGATTAATACATTTATAAATGACATATGTCACTGACTTCTGCATTGGCTACGATGACAAGGTCTGTCAATATTTACAGATTAAAAGCATAGTTAGCATTTAAATTGTTAAAGCAAACTAACTTCTTGACAAGGAGACAGTTCAGTTTTGAAAAGTTTATGGAATCTTCCTACATTAATATCCAGCACAGGATAATAAAACAGAATTCTCTGACGGCTTTGGCTGCTTCTTGTCCTGTTTTCTTCTCTAAATGATGTGCTAGCTCTTGGTATCTTGGGTCATGCTAAATATTTCTCTAAAGAAAAACTGTTTCCTTTAGTGAAGGAATTCGGTTTTCCTCGATGAGGTCACTTGCTTGCGCTTCTCTCGTCTTTTGGCAGGATACTGTCTTCTTTTTCTTCTGAATGCCTGCATTTTTTTTACTCTATGCATAACCCTTAGGATATTTCCAAGAGGTAGTTCAGATATGTTTTGCTAAATTAATTTTTCTGTCATTGATTTTCTAAGTCTTCTTGTTGACTAGTCTTCCCTTCCCAATTCAGAAGCTTCTCTTGCAGAAAATTTCTCAAGAGAAGGACTTTTACAGTTTTTTAATAGTGTTTAAGCCAAAGTTCCTTAAAGTAAATTTTAAAGGACCCCTTACCATAGTCCCCAATTTTTCAAAGGTCTCTATGTAGAAAAAAGAAGCAACAAATAATGCAAATAAAATAGACGAGTACTTATTTTTGAAGACAACCATGGTATAACTGTTCTTTTTCTTTATGCTGCCATAACCTTTAGAGAATACCTTAAGAAACTTTTAGTTTCTGAGAAACTTCCCTTTCTGGTTTGATGTCATGCTTCTATATATCTGAGTAAGAAACTGCAAATTGAATATAATGGCTTTTCCTAATTTCTAACTGTTAATGAAGGGCAAAGAATAAAAATCTGTATTGTCGGAATGTTAAAATTATTAAAATGCTTTCAAAAAAATGTTTTATGCTTGCACAGGAAGATGCATTTTGGATGCAAATAATGCTCTGCAAACAGACATAGGTAATGGTGTTGATAATGAAAAAAGATTCTTGTATACTACTCTGAAGATCAACAGATATTTGCATAGTGTAATGGTAGAGTCTGTCACTTGACAGCCACAGTAGCCTATGTAGCAACCAGAGGGTAGCCAGAAGGACCCAGGAATCAAAATTACTTTTCCCAGATGAACTATTTGATTTTTATTTGCCTTGTCATTAATACCTCTATAACTGGCATTAAAGATAACCTGCATAAAATTATGAACCTCACTAAAAAATCATACAAATATTTTACTTTTCAAAATATAAAATTTGAAGTGTCGCTTACTTTCCCAAGATTTACATCCTCTACCTGTCCAGGTAGTCCCTTCTTATAAAGGCTTTATTTTGTTTTCTCTATGTCTTCCGTCAGGTGCAGGAGGTTTCTAAGGATGCAACAACAAAGAGAAGCAAAATAAAAAAGAAATGGCCTTGAGACATAACACGTGTCACCGTTTTAAGCAGGGCATCAATAGAAGCTCCCTATTAACCTCCACCCTCCCACCAAGGGAAGAGAAAAGGAAGAAAAGGGAGAGAGACTTACAAACTGAATATAAAAACAGCTTTACTAATAACACAAATAATGCTAATTATATAAGGAATAAAACAAAATATACAAAACAGATATTGAGATTCCTGGAGCTGGGTGCTGGGCACTGGCGTCCCACCAGCAGCTGCCGGGCAGCACCAGGCCGTCCCGGACAGGCCTTGGCAGCAGGCAGGAACTGGACTCAGGAATGCACAGATCTCAGTCTGGATCAGGATCACAGGCAGGACAACGAGCAGGGTCCTCTCCAGAAGGCAGCCATGGACGAAGAGAGCGAGACCCTCATGATCCCCCAGCTTTAAACTGAGTATGACGTGCATGGCGTGGAATACCTCGTTGGTCAATATCGGATCATCTGTCCTGTCCGCCTCTCCCTGCAAGTGCTACCCTTTATGATTCCTGATTTGCGGGACCTAAGAGATCTGTTGGTGACCTTGGCTGCTATGGTAATAATTGTAAACAGGGGCCTTTTTCTGTGTTCCATTCCTTCTGTTACCTCAGTGTAACTATAAACATTATGTGTTACCAGCTCTGGAGTGGACAGTGTCTGTAAAATATGCAGCCAGCTTCGGAAAAATGCGGTTACTTAGAAGAACTTAGCTGTAAGGGAGAGTCACTAAAAGAGAATCGGTTCTGTTTTAACCAAAACCAGGAAAACAGGGGAAAGAATTAGTACTGCTTTTGGGATTGAAGTTGATAAAAAAATATGGCAAGATATTTGTGCAAAATCTTCAAAGTCCCAGATACTTCAGCAGTACTCTTCCTGTGAAACGTCACCTAATTTATTTTATCCAATCAGGTTAATTCATGTTGGGAGTAAATTTACCAGAAAAATTTTAAGTTGAAGGTATTCTTAAATCCTGGAGTATCAAAACAAAAGAGGAGGTTGCAAAAACTACAACGGAGTCAGGGAACTAGCATTCCAAAATCAGTAAACATATTTTAAAACCACTCTCAATTTTAAAATTGAGAGTAATTTTTTATATAATGTCCAATATTTAATCAAGATTTGAAATGTAACACAAGAAAAACTATTGAAAATCTTGGAATTCTTTTAACAACTTCACAGAAAGTCAGATTTAAGAGATGCTTTATTCTGATTCTGGACATAGCTGACTCATGACTGAGCTTTATATGTTGCTAGACAATTCTCAGCTTACAGACAGACTGTTGAAATCAGCTCAGGAATATCTTTGCTTACTTACTCAAACTGCATTTTAGCTGTTTTGTGAAGTTGTGACATAGCTGAAAATTATATTAGTGGTACCTGAAAAAGATTTTGTAAAATGGCTGCATTTTCAGTATTTTATGCTGTATTAAAACAGGTTTTCAAACCACAATGGAACAATCACAGTTTCTCTGTTGTGTGAGTTCATACTCAGGAACAGAAATGCTAACTTAAAATTAGAGATGCTGTAGCAGAACTAATTGGAAGGAATCCACAAGGAAGTCAGTTCTTTTTTCTGGATCAGTTCCAGTTTTCAGAGGCATGTTTTTCTCATTTCTAAAAAAAGTCATGCTCAAGTTGATTAGGTGGGTTAATATTTGGAGTTCCAGGAAGATATGTGGCACAGCTAGATGCAGGATAATATGGCAAAAGGAAATTAAAGTATTTTTATACTCTCCTTGTTCTCTGTTTGAAGGCCAATGCAGTTCTTGGGATAAAATAATTTACCTGCATTCTCTATAGCCACAGTCGAGCACAGAAACAGCAGGTCTGACACTTTGAGTTTTTCAGTCTCCCATCACTCATGGCCAGCTCTATTCTTACATTTCTGTCACCTACCTAAGGCTGACCCACTCAGCCAACTCTGGGAAGAGACTGATGTGAGAATATACTTGGGGAAATGCTGAAGTCTAGCCCAGGCTGCTGTAGCAGGATATAATTCTTAAAACATACATAAATCCTTCTGAAAAGAAATTATTTTCTTGCTCAGAAAAAGGGAGAGAGATTTGTGACAGAACAGAGGCAAGGAGGAATAATTCCTTCTGAGGAAGTACTTGCAAATGGTTTTGCATTTTCTGAATGCAAGTGTAGGTCGTCCACAGTATTCTGTTACTGTAATAGAAGTGTCATGTTGCTGCTGGAGCAAGGGCAAGGTTTGTGTTGCAGTCCTCGATATTGTCATAGGATGAACAATTTGCTTTATTTCTTATGTTTGGTGTCTTCAAAGGTGATATCCACTCATTCAGTAGAAATTCAACTGCTAGATTATTTCAGATTCCTATTAATTTACTTTCCTTACTTTCCAATAAGGAAAATAGTCTAACCTCATGTTCTTTAGATTAACTAAGGGCTATTAAGACAGTTTTGAAGGTAGTGCACTATCTAGTAATTTGTTACTTGGGAACAATGCTCCTGACATTATATCTCATTATGAGCAGGACGTGACACAAAGGCAGTGTCCAAAAGAAATATGAAATTCAGTATATATAACCTGTTTAATCAGGTTTATCCTTTCTGGTTTTGTTCTGGTGTCTGTAATTCATATGCAGCCATACTCTGTAACTGAATTTATTTCAGTCCTATCAGTATTTTTTTTTCTTTATTTTGAGGAAAAAATTCTCATTAAATGAGTCTTCATCCTGTGAGATTAAGATTTAAATGTAGAGCATGGTTTCTTTTCCAGAGCATCTAACTTCAACAACCAATGTTACTCTTTATAGTGAATAATGGCATATGAATATATGTCCATAATTTTTAATTAATTTTAATATATTTTCTCCAGAGACTTCAGACAGTGTTAAAGTAACACGAGCAAAGGAGAAATACTTAAAACAAAAGCAAAAGCTCAGTAAGATGTATTAGACAAAAACTGTCCTCCCCAAAATATTCCTCTGAGAGCTGAGGAACCACACTACTAATAATTTACCAGTCAAACCTGCTTATTAGGTAGGTGAGTGCTTAGGGGTATGTTATACATGACAATGGATGCTTAGCAATTAACATTTTTCCTCTTCCTCTCTTTTGTCAAAAAGTGTCTAGCTTTCTTTTGGCTTAGAGCAGCAGTGCTACTAATATTTTGTTATCTCTATGGGATCCTCAGACTCAGTGTTACAGACCAGTGAATTTTTTTGCTTTCAAACATTCCATATTTCTCCCTTTCAAAAAGTATGTATATAAAGATGCTACAAGACGTAAGGTTTTTTTTCAGAAAATTTACTTAAATATGTAAAAATATTTTTAATACTCAAAGTACTTGAGCAATGTGTGGTGCCAACTTATGGTTAAAATCTTTTAGACCTACAGACACAAGGTGGTAGTATCAGCCTTTAGTAATAATTGTTTGGGGTGCCTTTGCTTTTAGTTAATAACCTTTATTCCCTCTTCTCTCCAAACAAGGTCTAGAGAAAATCCTTGTTACTTTGGTCCTGCTAACATCTAGCATATATCTAGAACTACTCATGCATAAATCAAGTAGCAAACTGGCCAATTACAGTAATGCAAATGAAATCAAAGTAAGGACCTTCACGTCTCCCAGCAAGGTAAAGAAGTTTTATATTTTTCTAGTTTATTGCATTTCTTCATAAATAATGAGACTATCACAAACAGAAAAAAAAAAAAAAAAGAAGGTAAGGAAGAGTTTCAGACAGATTGACTTAGAGATACTAGGTTTACCACAAAATATGAATCCCATATCCCTAGCATTCTGAGAAATTATCAAGTGCTGGACAATTTGTTAGGAATCTACAGGCATTTAACTCTATAGAAATCTCACAAAGAACAAATCTCACAAAGTAATCCTGACTGTTAGATGTCGTTAACCCCTCTCTTTTGTGAACCACTCTCTTACAGAGAAAAAGACATTTTTTGTGCATGCAGTGGGCATATCAGCATTAAGAAAAATAAAATTTTGAATTTGCTATTAAATATTTGTCCTTTTTTTCGGGAAGCAAATGAGTATGCTTTTAAAAAAAATCTCCAGTAGTTTATGTCTTTATACTCTATTTATGAGCAAGATTTTAGGTCAAGGCATAAGCTTGACATTTAACTTGTTGCTCTGGGAGTCTGTAGTATGGTATCCATTGTCATATTCATATAGTCACACCATATTTTGCCAGCTCATCCCAATGATAGCTAATATTCTTGTACTACCTTTAAGAAACTCCAGAACAACAGAATACTGGCATTTTTTTCACCAATCTATTCTGTTGACTGTTCTTGCATTGCCAGTCATCACCTTGTGATATTACAGAAAGTTAATTTCCTTCCTTTTCAGCTGCAACCTGTAGAAGAGGAAACGGTCATGTTTGTGTTAAAATAGTAGGATGGTGAAATAGTCAGAGCAGGCTGCTTAGGGCTGTGTCAAGTCAGATTTTGGATGTCTCTAAGGATGGAGAATCCACAGCATCTGTGGGCAGAACCTGTTTCAGTGTTCAACCACATTCACAGGAAAAAATGTTTCTTCCTTATTTTTGTATGATAATCCCGTGTTTCAGTTTGTGCTCATTGCTTCTTTTCCTGTCATTGGGCACCACTGAGAAGAGTCTGCCTCCCTTGTCTTTACTCCCACTATCAGGTATTTATACACATGGAGAAGATTCCAGAAAACCTTCTCTGGTCCAGGTTGAACAGCTCCACCTCCCCTAGCCTCTCTTCGTCAGACAGATGCACTTAATCTTCTTTCTGGCTCATCCCTGGACCTGCTGCAGTGCACATCCCAATCTGTCTTTTACGAGGGAGCCTGGCATTGGACCCGGGATACAGATGTGTTTCTCCAGTGCTAAACAGAGGAGATCACCTCTATTGACCTGCTGGCAGGGCTCTGCCTAATGCAGTATGAGGTACTGTTGGCTCTTTGTGATAAGGGCACATTGCCGGGTCATGGTCAACTTGCTGAGACCTTGTATGAGATCATATCTTAAGACAATTGCCTCAAAGCTTGTATGCAAAGCTTGCTGTAGCACTCCCTGGCAGACCAGCCAAATACAAACCAGACAAGGAATAAACAGCCACCCAATACCAGCCTCAAAGGGAGCTGGAGGACGCATACCTCATTGTACAAAATGTGTCTAGACATCGAACGTCTCCCTGACCTGCCGGAGCCAGGACCGAGAAAAAAACACATGCACTGGACTGGGGGAATGTGGAGTACGTGTCACTGCCTAGGTAACAATCTCCCCAAACACCTTATAAAAGGCCATGTGACCAAACGATGAGGGGACCCACACCACCGACGCACACAGGAACTACGGACCAACAGGATTCTGCTGGATCCATGGTGGTGACTGTCTCTTGTGACTCCATCCTGACTGCTTGCTTGATTTCTTTCTTTCCTATCTTTTCCTCTCTTTCCTGTCACTGTTTCCTCATGCCTTCATTTGAATAAGTGATCAATAAACCTGTTTGCTTGGCAGCATTTGACCTCATTTGTGTCCTAATCTCACTCTGGAAATAACAGCAAATCTCTACAGCTTGGGTCTTCCCATATCATAACAGACCTGCCCCGGCTCCTTTTCTGCAAACCTACTTTCCCCCAGGTACACTCCCAGCCTGTACTGGTCCCTGGGGTTATTCTTTCCCAGGTGCAAGACTTTGCATTTTGTACTCCGTGAGGTCAAAGATCCTCTCAAGGTCAGCATGACCATCTGGTCTATCAAACACTCCGTGTTAATCCATGCAGTGCTCCTCCTGTCTTTACTTGATTTTGTTGGATGGACCATTCTTGAGCTCAGAGCAGGTGATCTTTGAAAATCAACCAGATCTTCTTCACGCCAGGGCCATATCTCTTGGGGTTCTTTCAAACAGGTCCCTGAAAAGGCCTGCTTTCCTGAAGTCCAGGGCTGAAACACTCCTATTTTCCTCATTTACTCCTCTCAGGATGCTGTATTACATCATCACTGTAGCCAAGACTGATCTCAACCTTCTTATCCTCAGCCAGTTCTTCCCTTTTGATAAGAATCAGATTCCAGCTAGGCCCTTGCTCGTTGGCTTCTTGATCACCTGTGTTAAGAAGTTGTCACTGCTCTCCAGAAACCTCCTTGTCACTTCTTTTGAAGGTTCTGTCTCTTTTAGATGCCTGTATATCTAGACCATCTGTGCTGTACTATTTTGGAGTACTCCTGACAATGAACTTCTCAAATAAGGAAAGAATATCTGGTTTTCAGTTGACAGTATTTGCTTTTTGCACTTGAAATACCAGGACTGTAAGACACAACTTGAGAGTAAATGATGTATGTGGAAATTAATCTTTGGTTATAAGAGAAGGTCTTTTAGACTAGGCTTATCTTTCATTATCGAACTCCTGCTTCTAGCAATCTGGCTTTGTATGAAGACACATAGTCTCATAAATACAATATAAAATAAAGGTTATCTTGTCTGTATTTCAATTATTTGTCCATAAATTGATGATGCAGATAATGCTTAGCCAGCCACACACTCTGTGTGTATGTGTAATATATGATACTGTGGTCTAATTACTTTACTGGCATGAGTTTAGAGTTCCTTCATTACTCATATGACAAGGCTACAAATCAGAAGTGCCAGGTTCTCCCAAATGAATGCCAATAAAAAGCTGTTATGAGTCTCCAGGATGGAATATCTGTGACAGGATGATTGAGAAATAGCCAGAGAATGGCTGAATGAGAAGAGCACCTGGAAAATTCTCCCATTAGTTTGGTGACTGAATTTTAATTAGGAAGCCTGAGTGTTTTCTCTAGGACTTTGTTTGAACTGTGTATAACTTGTATGACCTGATTAAATCACATGAGAATTATGAAAAATTCTTATTTATCTCTAGGTTAATTTTAGTTTGATTAGAGATGAAAGATGAGTACTAAAATGGTAAATATTATCAAATCTAGTGTCTCCATTGATATAGAGTCTAAAGAAGGACTTTGATTTGGGAACTATAATGTTTCATTACTTCTGATGAAAGCTTATTTCTTAAGCAGGGACAATTCTGATATCCCAGTTTTTCTTGCATTCCCACCATGTGGGCCGAAACTAGATTTTAAGGTGCTTCCAAAATGAAATTGAATTCCTGCTAAGTGTGAAACACAGTGAAAAGTAGAAGTTACAGAAAGCCGTGCAGATGTGGAGATCTAGGTCTGAATCCAAGCTTCTTGAAATTCAGATCCAAGCCTTTTGATTTAAACCATCTCTGGTCAAAGCAAACAGCTTCAGCTTGCAGCTCTAATAAAGTGAGATGAAAGAAATGCTAAGATTGTAGACAGGCATTATTTCTCTCCATTCAGACTTAGCTGGATCAATGCTTCTTTCTTAAATTACATTTTCAGTATAAGAGGGAGACTGCCACTTTTCGTCGGTTGCATTAATACTAAGTGGTCCCAAATTTCAGAATTAAATAGCTATGTTAAAATTAATGTGTGACGGAAAATAGCTAGCATTATATTGATTTATGCTGTAGCTCTGAGAATGGAATTTGCAAGTTTGGCAGGTTTGCAAAATAGAACCTTTTAGTAAATCTAGAAATATTAGTTATTCTATAAAGCCGGGCATTTGACTATTCATACTGCATTTAGTTATTAGAGACACAAGCACTGGCAGTTTAAAAATGCTCTGAATTCATAACGATATATTTCTTTCTTTTGCAGCTTATATCCTCTATATACAAGAATATATTTGTAGGATAAAATTAGAAACAATTAAGAGACTTACTTCAGATCTGGACATAGCAACTATATTGAATGTGAGAAGAAAAATTAACTCATGAATCCTGGAATATGCGTGCCACTGACTAGACTGGATGTGGACATAGAAGAGTGGGACTATAACTGGATTTTTCTTTTCAGCACCAACCATGAAGTTCTTGTGTACAAAAAATGCTTTTGAAATATAAAATTTGACCCAAAGAGCACTTTTTTTTTATAACATGGTCTGAAAAGACTGAAGTTCTAGAATTTCAGGATTTTGCAGATGTGATTCTGGTTTATTTTCCATTAAAATTTACTGGTAAACTCAGAGTACAGTTGCTCCACTTCTGTTACATAATTTGAGTATCCCACACTGTAAGAAGTGGTATAAATCTAGGATCAAGGCTGTCCAGTACTGATGTTTCAGCTGAGTAGGGACATAATCAGTCTCCAGTCTCAGATTTATATGAATCTGAGAGACATCTCCTGTTTCATTGCATTATATAAATTTATTATGCTCCCCCATAAAAGCAATTGTGCAGCGTAGTTCTCCTTTCTCCTGTTATTTGTTCTTTAGCTTCACATGTAATCATAGTTTCACATATAACATCCTTTGTGCTGTCCTCAAAAGGGAGATTTGCTTATGGAAGGTCTTCTTCTCATGACAATGCCAGGCGCCTGGTCTAATGGTTTCAAACTCAATAGAGAGAAGGAGTTCTAAGATTAAAATTCAGAGACCAAAGGAGAGTATATCTGAATTGTAAAATGAACTATATAGCTGTTCAACATCACTGTTAGTGTTTTAAGGACAAAAAAACAGTATTTCTTTGTTCAGAATAAATAATTCCCAATCAGATATCACATCATTTTTAAAGAGGAATAGTCAAAGTATTTATATCTTTGCTATTTGTTATCACTTCACCTCTTGCTTTTCCAACTCCTGCTTCATAAACAAGGGAGATATTAGAATATTCTTTTCTTACCAAACTACATTCATAATGGAAAGATAATTATTCTTTCTTTGCGAAGGCAAGAAAGCATCTTAACCTTAGATAATTAAAGGTTAGGTCATTTAAAGAGATAAAATCATGATTATTTGCAACCTCCCCAAAACTCCAAGATGTTCTTCCCTACTAATAGTGTTAAGCAGTGAAAATAGGGCATGAGGTTAGCTCGTTTTATGATTTTATTCAGAGATAAATTTTGTATTCCTTCTTTATTAAAAGTGTAGTTAGATGGAAATTTAAATGGAGGAATAGTGCATTTGACTTGTATTTTTCTTCCTATTGAGAAATCTTCTAATAGTTATAATAATTACTAAGCTTTTTAAACTATAATAAATGTAGAAAAAAATGACACATCTATTTTTCTTAGGAACAGACAGTTTTAAACAAATGCCAGTCAAACTCCTGGCTGTCAATAATGCCAAGCCATAGAAGAGGACATTCCTGGAATGGGTAAGAAAGAATAGGAAATTAACAGCACATTCCCTCATTTGCTGTCTTATAGTATTGGACAAAAGCAAAAATATTAGGAAATCACAGGAAATATTATTGTCCTAGATGTCTTTTCCATTTGAAGTTTTCTATTTGTCTCCATTGTCTTACATGCAAGGAAAAACTCAGATCCTCTGCATGTGATAGAGAACCTGTACAGAACCATATTTACTGCTTGCTACTGTTCAGACAAATATGTATGAACAGCAGGTAAATATGATTCATTATGCTTATGTACAATGGGATTATTTTACACACAGTCTAGTATTGTACAATTTAACCACCTAGTCTCAAAATTAAAAAAAAAATACTATCTGAAAATGTAAGAGTAACGTCTACTGTGCTATCAAATAGTACATGAAGTATTGGACAGAAAGATAAATGTGCAGACCTGGAATAGATCAGAAAAGAATAAATACATGGCATGAAGAGTATTGGCAAAAAAATATGCTGGCAAAATGAGACTTGAAGGGATACCCATGACAATCTAAGCCTAATTCACATATATCTTCTATAATAGTAGAATCTAGAAACCACATCTGGACCTCTTACATGTATTTATTTCCCTGTAAAAGCAGCCTAAATTTTAGTCCTCTGTCAAACAATCAGGAGAATACCAGTCTTCATTGCTTGTTATTTTCATCTAAACAAGAAATCCTGTGTTCTATACAAACTGAACAACCCTGTCAGCCCTGCTTAACCTCCATTAGAGATTTCAGCAACCTGGCTGGCTGTTTTCTCTGAAGCCTAAAAGCTGTTACTTTGTTGTCACAAACTGGAATGGATGATGGTCATAGTTATTGCCGTGGATAAAGGCTGGAGCTGAGAAGTAAGGAGAATAAAAGAAACCTTACTGCTTGCTTTGTGTGTTGCATCAAACACTATACTGCAGATGAAGTCTAAGCTTTTGCATAAGGAGTTGTCATTCTGTCAATTTTTGCACGTATGCCTTCAAAACATTTAAAAAAAGAAGACTGATTATAAAAAAACCGTTGCAACTCTTCAAAACATCAAATATGTTACTATTGACAATACATAATAATCCCCTCTGTTTTATAGAATAAAGTGTTTAAATGATCTATTTTTTTTAAGGAAAATTTTTTTAAGTGATTTCAGTGAATTCAAGTCAACTGGTTCTAATAACATCCACTCAGTCTGAATTTCAAATGTGGAAAACCACAGGAAATCAGGACTATATTTTGGAATGGATTTGGTACATTAAAGAACAGAGACAATACAAATCTTTATAAGGTAAACATAGGCTACTAAATTGTTAACCAGTGAGAAGTATAAAACAGTCGGGAAAAGAAACTCTCCCCTCTCCCCTCAATTCCCCTTAAGGTCTGTTTTATAAAGCGTTATGCCAAAAATTATATGCTTACAAGAAATCTAAATATTTTAAATTATGTTTACTCTGATTCTAAGATACAGGTACGAAGAAGGTGAAAGTACGTATTACTTGAATGCCTGATTTTAGGAATGTAACAGCAAAACTTGCTAAAAACTGCATTGAAGTATGATGGGAAAATGCTCAACCCTACTCTTGGTACCTGAAGAAGGAATTTCTTGTTTCATTTCCTCTTTTTAAAGGGAAATCTGTTTCACCCCTAGCTGCACTAGCTGCCCCTACACCCACTTCAAGGAGTTGAGTGTCCTGCCTTCGTCTCTCCATCCAGGAGAAAAGGGGGACATTGCACTTATTTTTTATTCACTAGGTAGAATGCCCCATCTCTCACTTTCTCAAGAACAAATGAGGTGCAAAGCTGTACCCTGCCACATAAAGCAAAAAGTCTTTTTCCATTTAAGCCAAGCACTCTGACCTAATTAGTTTCCTGTCTGTCTGGAATCAGAAAGGAAGAGATGAGTTGAGACAGCAATAATTCCTCCCCTGTCCACTCTTGCTTTCTCTTTCAATGGCATATGCACAGAATTTTGTTGCAGTGCCATCAAAAAACTTGATGCTCAGAAACTCTTTAAATTGAGTGCTGTTCCTTCAGATATGCTGTCCATACCATACACCACCATAAAGTGAGGTACATCGCCATGTACAATTCCAGGGCAGTAGCAGTACATATTCACAGAACAGCAGTATTCACCACACACCCCACAATCTTTAACTTTCAAAATAGGCTATGGGACTAGATTATAACAGACAAATCAGGACTGTCAGTGGTCAGAACTGTCTTGAAACAATGATTTTTCAAGGATTTCTTAGTTTTTTAAGTTCAGATATCTCTAATACTTGGAAAAGACATAGATAGAAGAAAGGTTTAAGCCTGTTTTGAAACTATTCTAGTCTCACGTAACTACTCAAAAATGTCCATATTCCAATATGGGATTAAAGCAATTTTTGGTACCTCAAAACTCCATTATCCAGACACAGTTCTGATGCAGTCCCCTCAGGAATAGATAGAAGGAAAAAGAGTAATATTTGGTTTTGTTATTAAAGCACATCTTCCTTCAAAACAAATAAATGAATTCTCATAGCTATTTCAGGTTTAGGAACCAGAGAGTTATAGTCTGAGTAAAATCTAAATTAACAGCTCAGCTGTAACATCCATGCTCCCATTTCAGATGTGGTTATTTTCTTTGCTATTATTTACATTCTCTGCAGCTACTTTAAAAGTGGATAGTTGATGAGAGCAGTATTAATCACTTTTACTTCTTTGAAGCTGCTCACTGGGGAGTGGGAAATAAGAAAACCTTACTGGGAGTTTTTAAGGGAAATATATCCTCTGTAGTAAACGGCTATTCTGTTTTTGTTGTTCCCTCTTCTCCCAACGCATTAAAGTTGAGCTCTAAGAAACTACGTAAAGCAAGTACTTATCCTCTAACAAAGTAACACTAAATTTATTGAACTAGGGAACAGTGGCAGTTTGTCCTTGATACATCTTTATATAGGATTTTTGTCAAAATTTTTGTTACGAACTGGGAAAAAAATGTACTTTTATTTCCCAGAATGAAATAGAACATTTTATTGTCTCATTAAAAAGAGTTTGGCCCTTTTGTGAGAGAAAATGTATGCCAGATTATATATATAAATGTTGTTAAGTCACTATGAACTGTTCAAGAGTTTTTCTTCCATTTTTAAATCAACAAAAACATGACTTAAACCAAAAATGATGTATAGAAGCCATTCTTCTGCTAACATATAGATATTATGTGCAATTAACTAACGGCTAACCCATAAATGTGCTGAAAATTTTCTTTCACTGCTGATTTAAAGGATCTTTTGCAGGGAAAAATGCTATATAGCATCTTGTCTTTCAACATGTCTGTGCTACTATTATAAAAATGTTCATTTTGATACAGCTTTTTTTTTCTTGGTGGGTCTCAAGAATTCCAATTATGAGATGTAACATTAAGATACAGAAATCCAATTTCTCAGAGGCTGTTAATCCAAATTAGTACACTGCAGCAGAATGAAACCACTGGCTAAATATAGGAATCTATATAATTGGAGATACTTTAATAAAGTTAATTTTTAAATACAGCTATGGAAATTTGGAAATTTGGAAATGAAATGACTGTACGTCAAGCACAGTAAATAGATGAAAAACTTCTGGAAGGTTATGCATCAAAGCTGGTCCCGATTAAAAGGGTTTTTTTGAAAG
>Ga0065711_1033010_pt1 | contig 26261 bp, 11 predicted proteins | sample Hoacrofraction12_FD_59098 | JGI IMG/M metagenome (GOLD analysis project Ga0065711, IMG submission 59098) | Hoatzin crop microbial communities from Cojedes, Venezuela - Epithelial fraction 12 v2 (version 2) | ecosystem: Host-associated > Birds > Digestive system > Esophagus > Crop | place... | reverse complement strand
TGCTGAGGGTACATTCTAACTCTTCATCCAGGTCATTGATGAAGAAGTTAAACAAGACTGGGCTGAGTACTGACCCCTGGGGGACACCACTAGTTACAGGCCTCCAACTATACTTAGCGCCGCTGATGACAACCCTTTTGGATAAGTTTTCTGAAGTTGAAAATGTTTTACCATAACAGCAAGAGGGTCTCTTGTTCCTGTACAAAAGCTTGTGACTTCACATGATTTAAAAAAGAAGGTTACCTTTGTTCTTTAGAAACTGAGAAAGAAGCTTGAATTCACTCTGTATACTTCATCAAAAGTCATAGCAAATAAACTGCTCTTGTCATAAGCAACGCAGATATTTGTTAGAAAGCAATATAGCTGTATGTATGCTGAGTAGGAAATAAATGACAACAAAAGATACAACTCAACCTTAAGCCATCGCTTGTATGCTAAAAGGAACAAAGTCAACTCACACACAGGGCATGCTGTTCTTCAAAAACACAAGGCAATCAGCAATAACGTACGATGTAATTTAGAATATTCATAATGCTGAAGTCACAGAGCTGGAAACGCTATCCATGTAAACCTGTTGACACTAATGCTTACAAAATCAGACCAGAGAGGAGACATTCTCTGCACAAATAGAAAGTAGTTGTATTTTTTTTTCCTCCTTATCTAGTTCTAGTACAAGCTTACAGAGCTTCCTAAAGTTCATAAAAAAAATCCAAAAAACCACAATGTCTTTCATTGCTTCTGCTTCGTTTCCAACCGCACCAAGTTCAGTTCAGTTGGCAAAGTGGGGCAAACAGGAAGAAAAGAAGGTTTACAAGAAAAGACAAACATAATACCATTGCATAGGTGTGGTGGGTTGTCGCCAACTCTCGGATGCAAAGAGTGCCACACATGGACTGCACGGACAGAAGAAAAGCAGCATTTACAGTGGATGATACTGAAGTGGACTGGTCTTAACTCATGAAGCACAGGCCGCTCCAGTTTTTGCCTAATCTTCCACATCAGCATCTGGACTAAGAAGAGGCAAATCTCTCCGCTTCACCCATGTTTCGGCATCTAGAAGCTGGCCTTTGAAGTTCAGCAGTCACACCACCCTGTCATCCAATGCTGAGCCAACAGTGAAAAAAAGTTTGTTTGTCTTGGTTCTCTAGTTCTCGTACTACGGACAGAGAAGATAGACTTGGCTCTATAGTTACTAACATCAGTGCACAGAAATGCTAGAGATATGGCATCCAACTATGTGGACCGTAAGCACAGCGCAGGGCTGCTACAGGCACAACAGCTTTTGTAGCGTGATCTTGGCACTTGACAGCAAGGCTCGCTTTCATTCTAACAGAGTGGTGAACTTCTCAACGACAAAAAGAACATCTGATTTTTAAAACAGTATTACAGTAGCCAACAGCTTCCCATGGCCTCCACCACTGCCCCTTTCCTGGCATCACTGCTCCTCTTTGTCTGTTCCTCCGTCTCCCTAAGTGGCCATCACTCATTCCCTGAGGAGCTGCCTTGGCATCCCGCTCCTGACGCTGCTGCTCTCCTTGTCCGCGTTCCTCCCGTCGGCACTGGCTCTCCTTCCTCCCCACGGAGGCACATGGCCGTTGTAGGTTCTCCAAGCCTCCTTTCCTATGCTAGATTCCCTCGCAAATGAAATGTATTTCAAGACTGTCCCGGTACGCCGGCAAACTAAAATGTGTATGAAGAGGTCATTTCATCTGCACACAGATAGCAACTATCTCCTTCCCTTTGTGCCCTGAAAGCAAAGAAAATGCAAAAAAGCAGCAAAGAACATAATGTCATTCAAATAAAGCAATCTGACAGACTATCTTACAACATCACATAGTCACTGCTTTATTTTAAAAGCAGAAGATAAAAATATCTCTATTTAAGTAGTGATTTCTTTTTAAAAACCACTCGTTGGGAATCTCTCTCCTGCCTATGCCAACCAACCCACCGACGTTGCTGCCTTCAGTCTGCCAGCAGCACGCTCAGCGCAGCTCACGGTCCCACGCCACCTTCCACGTCATTGCAACGGGACCGCAACGCTGACCTGAGGAAGAACTCCAGGCGTGTTATGAGAAAGTTTTTAGATGAATGCAGAGAACGGGAAGCTGTGCTGTTTACAGATAGAAAAAAAAAAGGGAACAGTCTGGGGTTAGTGTCAGAAGTGATTTTGTTTTGTTTTGAAAGCATCTATTTTCAGAGCCCCTCTTACAACACTGATAAAGGAACACAAACTGTCACATTGGGGTGAAGAGTCATGCCTCCCCAGTCGCATTGTGAATCTCAACCAGTGCTCTCAGTTTACTTCTTAGGGAGGGATGATCTTCTCATCAAAACAACCATCTGAGACCACCTCTTCTTGGCAAGCTCCACAAGAACAAATGGTTCCCTGGTGGCTACTGTAGCCTGAAAGATCCTGAAATAATAAAGCTGATTCAGCTGGCGTGAAGATGGAGCTCTTGGTGCTCCCGTATCTACACCGAGACACATTAATGTTTCAGGTAGTGATGCCCACCTTTTGTTACAGTACCGAAGCGACACTTTCCAGCTACTATCATCCACTGCACTTTGGAATAGAGCTACTTTGTACTGGCTTTGCCAAAAGCAAAATTGCTACAATGGTAAGAGAATGCAAGTTTTTATATTCCCAGGCCCCTGCAGAACCTGCTGCATAGACAGAACAAGATACTGGACAAACAGAAACCTATGGCGATACAGTCAAATGTCTCAGTCAAATGATTTTCTATTTGGAATGGAAAATGCAACTCTGTCATAGGTGTGGAATAAAGACCCATAGACCAAACATCATCTGAGTAATGCTCAAACTTAACAGATCTATCTTTATGCTGTTATCTTAAATACACCACAATACACCACAGACAAAAGGGAAGCAATGGAGAAAGAGATACTCGTTTTCCCCCAGACTGCTGAAGCAATCCCAACACTTCACAAAATCAGATTAACCGATCAATTTATACCCATGTAAATAGCCTCATGATCTAAGTGGTAAGTGGTCGGTACAGCTGTGGCACTACGCAACATCCATGAGCACAACTCTGAAGTAATCCCTGCAGGGTAAGAGAATCCAACTGCCTTTCTGAAAACACAACGAATTTGGTTTGATATAGGATGGCAAAATTCAGGGTGGAGTCTCTCACAGGGGGCAGGGGAATGAATAGCTGCCTTTGACTAACTGAATGAAGACTGAAACCTTGTACAGGGAACAGGATACTAAACTCTCTGCTTCCTCCAAGTCTTGCCCTGCTCCATGTCACAGGCAATTGGCCACTTCATATTTTTCTTCTAAATCTTCCTCGAGATTCTTGAAGAGTCTCATCAACAACCTTGAGATCTGTTTTTCAAGTAAATCCTCTCCACGCTGTGGCTGACAGCAAGGCTAGAAAGGACATAATAGATGAGTAGAGCTACTGTATCCTACTGAGAAAAGGTTTTTTTTTTTTTAATTGACAATATTTGCCAAATTCTCTATGCCTCAAAGCACTCAATAAGAAGTTCAGCTCCCCTGTGAACTGGAAATGAAGTTTGTAAGTTTGGAGGTGTATGTCCTTGCTCATACTTCGAACTGCAGCTCAGGAGTCCAGCAGGATTCTAGCAGCTGCGTGGGGTCGGGATGCAACCTTCCTGAACCCTTCCTGTGACACGGATTACTGTGGGCTGACTTAAATTAGCAGGAAAAAAGCCTTCATTTAATTAGGAAATGTGCATGTTTTCTTTCATTTTTATGTTCTTTTGTTGTTTTCCAGTAGAAGGTCTGACCCTTGCTACCTAAGTTTTTATTATTTTTGTTTACTAACTGTAGATTTTTTAAAAACAAATGGGGTTTTTTGCCAATAAAAATACACTGTGTACTCACTTAAGCAATTTCACTGATTAACACATTTATTCTAAGCCTTAATTCTTAAATGTTATGGCAGAGCACAGTAAATTAGTTTTCCCATTTACTACAGAGGACTCATTTATTTACCCTTAATTTATATCCATTTTATTTTGGATGCACATCAGAATTTTATTAAAGTGCACAGCTTCAGAAACCGGTTGTAGTCAGTCGCCAGTTAACCATACTAACTTTTAACAGAAAGAACGCATTTAACAGAATTTATTAAAACAAGCTTTGCACTTAATATTAACTGGTTTACTAACACCTGTGGTTAATGGATTCAACCGGCAGTTTTTAATCACTGTGTCCATAATCTTTTAGTTATGAGATTTGAGGTTTTGCTCTTTTTTTTTAAAGGAATATGCTAGAAGTGAAACAAGCTTTTAGGATTGTTCTCTTCCTGTTAACTTCCTAAAATTTTCTCAACTTTGAATGAAACAGTTACAGAACTGAAGTAAACTCCAGTAAGAGAATAATTTTGCTGCATTTGCAGAACCGCGAGAGCTGTCCCAAGTAGATCAGTCACCTCAAAAAACCTCTGGGTCCAGGTGCTCAGCCAGAGATATCTCCTAGCTTAACGGTTTGGCTTCCCACAGAAGAAAATACGACTGCCTGAAAAGATGAAGTGTGTGCACACTGGGCTCTTCACCACTATTTTTTAAACATCCCAAATATTTCACATACAGAAGCGTAAAAGAAGCAGTGGGTAGGTACTACACTTACTTTCTACTTTTTTAAAAATAATTTTAATAGAGATTACCAAATCGATGCAGGTCTTTCATAGCTTCCTATTACCACAAATTTACTTGAAATTCTATATTGTGAAGTGAAAATATATTTTATATATTTTTAAAATTATTTTTACACTATATATCTTCATTAAATACAAATTATAAAGGGAAAAGTAGACAGCTGCAGTTGATAAAGCAACAGTCCAGCCCCTCTGAATTTTAGGATCTGGGTCAATTCAGAAAAGACTCTATATACAGACACTGAAATCCAGAGGGAAACAGCAAAAATCAAGATGAAATAACAAACTTTTTTAACAATATTTGATCTGAAGAAGTTTTCAAATTTTCAACTTTTCTTACAACTGTCACAAACAAAATTTACCATTATATAACCAATATTTTTTTTTAAGCTTACCTTCCTAATTTCTCAGTTCTTGCATCCATCAATACTAGTTTAAGATATCAGATTACACAACATATTCTGAATTATTTCTTGGATAAAAATGATCTAGGACCATCACCTTGGAATTAGAGGTATTTGTAAATGAAATTTACAACTCTTTCACAGTTCACAAACTTAATCCAAACCCCAAGGATTTATATAAGTCAAAGAAAACCGAAAGAAAAATTGTACTTCTCTACCTACCAGAGATAGATCCCTAAAAGCCTGTATCTAAAGAGACTGCCACTGGAGCTTCTTATCGGTACAGCAGGTTTTTTGGTTTGCAGCAGTGTCGTGACCACTGAGTACCCTCAGTTCCTCATGCTCAGTCACTTCAGCTTACACCTTCTTCCCAATCCTCCCTCCAGTCTTCCTCCTCCATCTTGGCAATACCCCCAAGCTGTGTCAGCACCACCAGATTTTTTTTTTTACCTGGTCATTACCACAAATAAAACAACAGACCTCTCTCAAATCGCCCCTCGGGATCTTCTAATTAGCAACTTCTCTCTAACCAGACAATCTCTCCCACAAACAAAACTCCCTGCTCTTTCCCCGTCAGCCAGTTCCTTTGACAGATCGGGCTGCTGCTATCAACCCCCAGCCAAACTAAAGTATAATGCCTCGTGCAGAGTGCTTGAAAGGCCTTGCAAACAAAAATGGGTTTGATCCACTGGGTTTCCTTCCCTACAGAGTAAGCTATCTTCTCAAAAAAAGGTATCAAGTAACTCTGGTAGTAACCATTTTTGGGAAACTCTGTGGCACTTTAACTCAAAACACTAGGCCATCAATTATCCTGGCCCAGCCTCTGTGCCTGCTTCCTTCCCCCGGCCCCCTCTCCTCTACACTTCAGACTGACATTAAAGTATCCCCAAACTAGTGGACACAACTACCAAACCTGGAGTAACAGATGCTGCTTATAATGAAACACCTTCCACCATACCCACTAGAGAAGGGTCTTCATTTTTCTCAGCTAAAGGACAACAAGTGCTATTAATTGTACTGGATACCATGGAAACCAGTTCACAAAATGGGCATTCTGGCATTTCTAACTGATTTTATATACCTATGTAAAACCCTGCTCTGACAACTGACAGACTTTAAAAAATAGGGTTTTTTTTGTTTTATGCTCCCCAACTTCGGTACAATCCGAGTTAAACACAGCAAGAGCGTGCCAGCTCCTGCATGCCTACATCATGTGAGTATAGAGGCAAACATAGATGCAGGCAAATGAATCCCAGCAGCGACCACGGATTTGTTTCCCAAGCAGAAAGGAATTCACAGCTTCCAATGAATGAATGAAAGTAAATAATAATAAAAAATAATCCTGCTGGACAAAATAAATAATTTTATGAAACAGACAGATGGAATTGTAAGGAGGAAACAAAACTCTCCTTTTAAGTCTTAAAACCGAACTTGCTTCTGTTGTCTTTGATCTGATTTAAGTTGTACTAAAGGTCAATGAACATTGGAACAAATATTGCTAAATACTGTACTCAACGGATAAAATGAAACATGAAAGTTTGGCCCTATTGTACATAACACATCGCACAATGATCTCACCAAAGTTACCAGCTGGGGACTTGCAAACCACATTTACCAAATAAGGCAAAAAGCTTCATGCCTGAAATCCTTTCCCAGTTACCTCACCCGGCTTTTGCTCGCGTTTCTACAATAATTGCAGAGGTCATTTTTTTAAATTCAGATGGAGTAAATCAACAGGCTATCCAGTACAAAGCTGGGTTTGTGTAGTCTCTGGAGAGAACTCAGCTTTATTTAAACTGAGTGTGTACAGAAAAGGAAGAACTGAAATATGTGCAATAAAAACAGAACAGCGAGTAGTATAAATCGAGAAGAGCAAGTGATGTAGATATGTGTTCTGCTGGTTTGATTACAAACACTAATGTTTTATGGGGAAAGTTTCTTAAATTTGTTGGGTATCTTCAGGTTTTTGAAGTGCATGTGAAGAATTGGTCTTTAATGTTATTCTTGTGACGTTCCAAAAACACTTGAACTTTGCACTGTGGGTTTATGCTGTCCTTGTATTTGAAATATAGCTCTGTAACATCAACAGGATATATTTTATCCTCCATCTTCTCTTTGATTTCTGTGACCATATGTTTTGCCTAGACTTAATACAGTTTTGAAGAAAGAATCAAATATTAGCCTTCTCTACATTAAACACAACAGAACAGACCTGCATAGTTCACCATGGTAGTGAAAATCTTGCAAAATTGCTTAATATTAAAATAAAATGGTGATTGTCATAGTGAAAACTGTCTTTAATTTCTAATATTTTCTCTTTTTTTTCTGCGTATGTGTGGCAGGACAGTGGGGGGATTGCTTGTTTTTATCTCCAGCTGATTTTTATCCGGTGTTTTAGAAAAGCAAGAAAAAAGCCCAGTAAGCACTTTTAAGCGTGCTCATAATCTTCCCCTCACAATAATCTGACAGTAGTACCTAATATCATTTCTTATTATGTACATTGGTAACACAACTATATTTTTTTTCCTCCAAAAAATTTCGAAACACAGCTTAACAGGGTACTAAAATTGATAATTTCAAAGTCCAGTTAGAAGAGAGAGAATCCAACACTCACCACTGCTTATAAAATACACGCTTACAACATCAGCCTGATCACAAAGACCAGGTGCTTGCATCTCTAGCTACTGCTGAAATTGCCAGTGCAAAAGCCATATACAATTAACCTCGTGCTTCTATACCTAATCTCTTAAAATGTCGACCCATAAGATGTTATGATGCAAATCAATTGTAAATTCACAGCTCTATAAATACGTAATATGACATAACTATCAGCTGTCGTCTGGAGGCTGCACCATCTCAGCATCTCTCCAGAAAGCAACACATACACAGAAACGTTCTGGGATTTTTGGGGGGAGAGGGATGACAGAGAAACAGGAGTGAGTTTGGGTTCTATACACTGTTGTAAACTAATACTATGGCAATAAAAAGTTCAAATCTGTTATTTCAGAACAAAATGTAACAGCTGATACATGGTCCATAAAGACGATGTGTTTAGAAAAGACCTCAAATAAAAAGTGGCATTCTCAGCATCCTGTGAAAGTTGCGGCTGAAATCCAAGCAACAAGCAAGCATCTACATTTCTTGTTATCAGCTCAGATCAGCCCAGAGGAGTTCAAAGAGCCCAGTCTCTGTGCAAGCCTTCATTAACTGCAGATAAGGAACTAGCAAGTTCAACTCTTCCTGTAGTTGTCGGAGTTCATAAAAGCTCAAGGGCTGAGCGCAGTGGACAGAAGTGGCGGTGAGCGATCTGACCACGTTCTCTACTTCACTAACAATGAGTTTCAGAAAGCCCAAATTTCTATTCTGTTTCATACTGGTCTCATTATTCCTAGATCACACATTTCTATTTTGTAATTACTAGAAAAACAGTATTAAATGTAATTAATATCTTGCTTCTTTGTTTTGATTCCATTTAGCTAAAGGCCAACTGTAATTGCTTCTGCTGATAAAAATCAATTTAGAGGCAAATGTTTGAAACTGCGTCAGAATCTGTGTTACACGGGGGGTCTGAATCTCTTATTTTTAAGCTTGGCAGTTGAACTCCATGAGCTGTGTAAGAAAAGACAAGTTTATCTGACATTTTATAAAACAATGAGCTGGGAAAGCTCTCTATATGGTATCAATATGTCAAGCCAGTATCCTGGACTGCCCAAAACACACATAGCACTGCATAATAAAGTGCATTAGGCACTGGACTAAGAGTTAGCTGAGCCAGGCTCTCTCCTGAACTCAGTCAGCTGTGTGACCACAGACAAGTCAAAACAATCATCGTTCCCATAAATTATATAAGATTGGAAAATGCCCATATTTTATCTGGAAGGAATACAGAAAAGAAAGCAGCCACCGTGATATACTGAACAGAGAGGACTCAACCGGTCCTGTAGTGCTCTGCCTTTAATGTTAAGCACTTGCTGAATTCAAAAAAACAAAGGAGTTCTCTTCAGTTAGATCATTAAAAACATGCTGACATCTACTGAGTGATATATTCAAAGGGGACAGGACTGTCTTACACAGTTCTGCAGACTGTCTCTCTGATGTACCAGGACAATCAACAGCACACCAGGTTAGGCTCTTTTAACAGGTTTGTTTGCACAGGAGAATGATACCCTTAAGCTACAGTAATATGAAATGAAATTGTAACACAAAGAACTGAACAACGCAACTAAAACCTGCTGAAAGCTAAGAATGATTCTGTGCTGGGACTAAATTCTGATTTGTGCAACAAGGTAAATAAACTCTTAACCCCGCATCGCACAGCAGCATAGGGGTGGGACAAGAGAAGAATTTAGTTGTACACAAAAACATAGCAAGTATGAGGGTAAAGAACATCCATTTCAGAGAAATCTGACCTGAAGTTCACAGTAAAAATTCTTCTCAAACATTTATTTAATTCCTGTGCGGAAGCAGTCTCATCTGTTTGTTACACATTCACAGTAGTAGTACAAAAAATATAAGCCTTCGGTCTCTCTTTCCAATTGCTCTGTTCTTCTTCTGAGGTTGTCTGAGTACAGCACAAGTGCAACCTCAGCTACAACATCAAAGAGATTTTTTCCATACCCGTTTAACCTTACAAATGGAAAATTTCCCAGAAAAATTTATGAGTGGCAATACAAGATGCAAAATGCTTCAGAACTAGCATATTTATGTGGACAGAAGGAGCTGTTATTAACCATCCCTCTGACTACCATAGCCTTCATGCATCTCTGAGATTGTGATCAAAGCAGTCACTGATAACCACTTCATACTCCAGAATCAGGCTGAAAATAGCTCTTCTGGACTAGGAGTTCATTCCAGCATCTTTTTCCTCAACAGATCTGATTTCCTGGGCTGACTACTGAACCCTGGTATAGATATCCTGCACCGTTCCTCTAACACAGCTATAACAACACCAAAGAACTGGCTTCTTTCACCAACTGGAGCACTTCCACCATGGGAAAATCTCTGGGGAATATGAAGACGAATACTCTGGCAAAAATGAGTATGAATCACTGCGCTGCACCAGCCATGCAAAGTGGAGAGGGAAAGCAGAGGCGGAAAGAGAGTATGCCTAATGTGCACTGACTTCTTTTGGTCTTCATACAACAGCCACTCAAGGGCCCCTGCACCCGTAGCAACTGCCCGGACCCTCTGTGCAGTTCTGGGTTAACCCAAGATGCAACGTCATGTAAGTGCAGACATCAGAAGATGAACAGAAGTCCAGATGGTAAGGATGGGCAACTGTAGCAAGACCTTTACCCTATGCAGGTAATCAGTCTTTAAACTCCATTTCTATATCATCTCCTCCTCTGAAGCAAAGAATTCAGCATAATTTACTAATGCAGTGATGAGGATGGCATCAAGCATGTTTGAATACACGTGCCTGTTTTCAGTCCAGCCTTCAAAACACACTGATAAACTCAAATAAACATGAAATTAACAAGAACTGTTTCCACAGCCACTTACTTTTGCTGCTCCTATTTGCTCTTTACGAAACTTCTCCAGCGGTGCTATTAGCACATCATTAGCGTTCTGTATCTGCAAAGTTAAACACAAAGCATATCCTTTTAATACAGGGTATGTGCAGAAACTGGAGTCATTGCAAGTCTGCTGATGTGCAAGACTGAAAAATTAATGTCTGGAACATCCTGGTAAGAGTATATGGGTACGAGTCAAATCATTATGTCTTCTTTACATAAAACGTACAACACACATGTTCACTAGTCTATTATGGAACATTTCTACGAATAACTAAAGCAATTGTAATGAATGATGCAGTAAATTTATCTGCAATATACAGAAGTGTTCCCTGGCATTTTACTTCCATTTCTTGCATCTTGCCCAAAACCAACATAGAAAACAAAAACTTCCAGGAACATGTTTTGGCAGAACAGAGAAGGCAAACAGTAGTCCTGACAGCACTGCCTAAAAAAGCCTGTGTTTACAGAATCTGACTCTTTGACAGCTGAAACTTTTCGGCTATCTCCTTAGATTATACACCTAGTTATACTGCACAGAGGAGAGTAAGCCAGAGAATTCTAAAAAGAAAAGTGGACAACTTAGAAAATATTCTAGATTGGATTCCTTCTCTTTTCTAGTTTTTAAACTAATTTAAGATGTCCTACAGCTATTTTTATCACTTTAACCTAAAGCAGGGTTCCTAATGACTCACAGTTTTCCCCTCGTGGCCTCTGTTTATTTAGTGTAAACCCAGGCCTGGGAACCCCTCTCTGAGGGCCATTCTCAGCAGCAACCACTTGAAGCGGTCCCTAGTCATTTGGGCTGGAAACACACATGAAGCAGAATACAAATGCCAGCCGGGCCATCGTGCCACTCACCAAAAAAAGGCAGCATGATTTCACCATGTGCCTTTTAGGGACAGGCAGAATAACCAACTAAATTGACTTTACTGCAGAAAAATCAGAAGAAACAGAAAACTGCCAACACATCAGAAATAAAGCACAATAAAACACATTGTAATATTCTGTTATACTAACTACAGGAAAAATTTTAGGTTTTCTGCATGAATAGCTTTGTTTCTCATCGCCAGTCCAGTCTTTACCATATTCATCGCATTCCACATTTGGGCTTTGGCAGGTTTGGAGGTCTGGGCAAAGCTAACATGTACCTAAGCCAAATGCGAATGAATACAGCTCTTGTGACTCTTCCATAACAATAATTGATAAGTTACATTGTCAGTTGAGCACAAAAACTTCCCAAAAGGCTGCAATAATAAACATACAGAATAAACGCATGGAAACACCAGCACATTTTCTTTCCTCCCAAACCTAACATTACAATTCCAAAGACCACAGAATCACCACATCTATCAGTAGGGCAAGGTTTCAGGAAAAGCTGAGACTCTCTTTGACATCCTAATGCAAGAGAGTCGAAGACAGCAAAGACAACGCTTGGCATGCTCGATGACGCAGTGATCAAGACGTGCTACATTTAAAAGTAAAAACCAGGCACCGAGGATGAGTGTTTTCACTGCCTTCACTGAGCTTTCACTGCATTCAACATACTCCATCAGTTCGACTGGAACAGACTATAAAGTTCTGTTATTATCCAAGTGGACACTTCCCAAAAATATATAGATTTTTAGCAACATCTAGCAATCTAACCGAGACTTAACACTTTCTACAAGCAAAGTGCATGCACTTAACAAAAAATAATCCCTATTCCAAGGATCACTACCTAAGTAAGGCAGATTAAAATCAACAGTGGTGCAAAACTTCCAAATGACTTGCCCACAATCAGGCAGAACTGCAGTGCATCCATCTGGAAGCAGCAAATGGAAGTTTTAACAGCTTACAGAGCAAGTGCATGGCTGTATAAAGAAATAACGAGGGCTTGCTGGAGTCACTGGTACAGAAGCATGGATGCATCTTTTATTTGTTTTTCATGCACAAAAATATGTTTTTTCTCTGCCTTTTAGATTCATTGCTATACACAGCAACAATATATTAAATACCTCACAGTTCAATTGAGACATTCATTTTATTGAAGTAGTTACTCCTGGTACCACCAACCCCTGCTAGTCCTGTTGCTAGCCATTACCAGTCAAACTCACTGCATGTAGAGCTGAATATGGCTCTTCTCTTCACACAACTCTATCGCATTTGGGGAGCCTCCACGCCACACCAGGAGACCTCACTTCATATACTGCCCTCTTGACAGCCTTAAAATGACTGAAACACAACTACTACCCATCTCACTCAACACTGCTGCAAAACAAATGAAGTATCTTGGAAAAAAAGAATCCTGCTTCAAACACTGTGGAAGAACATACTCATAGGAAGCATATGGCACTGAGAGGAGTCATCTGGGAAGTCAGTGGCTTTGTGGGCTGAAGCACAATGCTCTTCACTCCCACAGTTACATACACAACTAGGAACGGACAGTGGGTATCGCAAGGCTAATGAAAAGATGTCACGCACTTCATCTAGACAGAGTCAGTGCCTCTGAATAGAATGGCTGAGCCACATCTACAGAATATCCTGAAAGCTCATCCCTGGGCTGAAGGCTTCTACTAACAAGAGTCCTGATGTCACAGTTCACCTCCCAGCAAAATTAGGCACTAGGCAAGCAATGGGTTTTGGCTCTGGGGAGGGAGAACACACCAGCAAAGCACCAGACGGAATCCCAGCAGACGTTTTTCAACAGCTGGTATTACAAGACGTAGAACGCTCCGCTGTGAAAAGACTCCTGCCAATTTCCACCAGGTTGTGCCTAGCATTTGGAAACTGGAAATTGTGGAGAAAGAAGAACTTCTGCCATACACATGCATTTATTCATTTCCTTCCATTGCTGATTCCTATCACTGCAATTATTTTACATCACAGTTTCCTTGTTAAGGGTTACTAATTGGCATATACCTCTTCCTCTCCCCCAATTAGGAACCTAATCCTCCCATAAGTATTTCTCTAGAAATCTGTTTGCTTTATATAATCTGAAATTTCCACTGTGTGGTCCTAATAGAGTAACTTTCTTCCTGCCAAGACGATAATCCCTCTCCTACTCAGTTATTGTGCTAGGTTGGAATCAGAGACACTTGGAACAGGCAAAGAATGTAAAAAAGATTGGAATGGTTTCTGTAAATAGCAACTTCAGATATCCATGTTCTGTTTAAAATACAGATCTTACCCTCAAAAGCCCATTCAGATTAGTCACACCTTTAGAGAAGTTACACATTCTTGATCTAACAGTTACTGAATGCTACACAGTTCCAGGTCCCAGCATGGCTAATATGTGGCAGTTAATCAAATAATGCAATTGTTTCTCTTGTTTGGCAAAAGCACCAGTCTTCCTCCAGAAGAACGAAAAAACCACCAAAAACCATGCAGTTTTAACTTAGCATCAGTTCATCTGTCTTTTTTTAATTAAGATGCTAGACAAGTATTCGGCAGACAGAGTAGGAAAACATTACTTTGACAACTGAGAGCTCTATATTAGATCTACTAAAAAAGAAACAGATTTTTCTAAAATAAAGAACTTCATCAATTTTTTAACTTTTGTACGTTTAACTCTCTATTTAGCATTACTGAGAAAAATACCATTAAAGTAAGTACCACCAAAATCACACTTAATTTGCAAAAAAAATACTGAAAAAGAAATATTTCAAAATTCAAAATACTTTTTCTAAGCCAGCTTTGACAACTTATGAGGTCATTCTCTGTTTGCATAACTGCAACGTTTCAGTATGCTCTGACAGCCTTCGAGCCAACGTGGCGAAGCACCTTAAGTTGTCTTTTCTGATTTTTGATCTTCCACCTTTCCAACCCAACCTCCTTCCTTCTTGCAGTTACCCCTGTAATTGAAATAATGTACCAATAACGAGATTAAACTGTGGTTTTCACACACCACAGAGAAACTCCACTAGCAATTCTTTACACTTTTCTTTTTTACTAAAAGTTTCAATCATCAGAATGAAAAAAAAAAAATCAACATCAACTAACATAACCTTACGAGATTCATAATTATTACTCTGTGTTAAAAAGGGAAGCGTAGAATTTCTGCAAACATTTCTGAACATTTCAATTTCTAGGTGTTCTTTAAGTCAATGATAATTTTTTGAATGAGTTTTCTAACTTGTTTTCTAGCCCTGAATTTGGGATAGTGTATGATATGCAAACTGTACACACATCATGCTTCTTCACCTTCTTTTACTTAGGCAGGACCAGTGGGTATAAACAGAAAATTAACTAAAACATTGATGCAGCTGCTTATTCATTATTAAATACTAACAATATAGACACAGACATTTTAAGCCCTGAAGCACTTCACAAGCTTTGAGCTTCACCCGGCAGTCTACAATGTCGAATTTCCGTAACAAGAACAGTTAATACCTTTTGAACTTTGTATTTTTATTTGTAGGGCTAAGGACTAGGCAGATTGCAGAGAGAATTAAGTTAACAGTATTCCCTGTTGCCAGAAGAAGAAAACAACAATATGAAGCGAGGCTCTTTCTCAGTGACAGAATTAGGAATTAAATCCAGTTTATCTGAATTACAGTAAAATGCTTTAACTACGAAAAACTTTCAGTTTATATGTTGTGTCTGGGAAAGACATTTCTTGCTCGAAATCTGCTACAAGAACTTTTCACTGCAACACAGAATTATCGCACTTGCATACAGGAAATCAAACTCATTTCCCTGAGGTATTGAATGACTCACGAACTCTGAATGCTGACAGACACTAATTTGCTTCATGTTGGTATAAGACTTCTAGAAAACACCAATTAAATTCATTCAAGGAAAGCAATAAATCTCATAGCTAATAGATCCATAATAATGCAGTTCTAATGTAGAAACATACTGCTCTGCTAGACAAAAAGAAATAATTTAATTCAAAATCCTTTCCCCAATTGTTAACGATTCCTAACATCTGACGTGTCAGAACAAACACTTCAGTCTGTGGCCTGCATCACCAGCTCCTCATCAATACAACTTCAAACGCAACAGCAGAGACCGAACACAGACAACCAGGCATTTAGTTACGTAGCAGGTTTACATGCTACAAAGAATATAAACATGATAAAACATTAGTCATGTATTTAAGTCCTCAGTTTCTATTATTAAACAGTGTAAACATTACATAAAGTTAATAATGTGAATTTCAGTGCCTATAGCTACTTGACCTTAGTAGGACAAATACTTTTACAGCTTCCTACAGAAAAATCTACACAGACAAATCACCTACTGAGAAAACAAAAAAATTAATATATTTGAAGTTTATCTTATTCCCTCTTACATTTACAAAAAAAAAAGATGGTATCAAACAACATCCAAACTTGTGTTAATTTTCTACAAATATCACTACCAGTACCAGTTACTTCAAGCAGCGTTTAAATTCAGATGACGTTAAAGTAGGTTCAGAAGATGACAAAGTTTTAACTACGGTCTAGTTTAACATAGGTTGGACACTTCCCTGTACAATGTGTAATGCAATATTCAGCTTCTTAGCAACAACCTCATGCTGTATCAAAGCAGTCTTCATATCTTGTCACAAGGGGATGCTCAAAAATCACATGCCAGTCAAGGCTCGGAGTAGTTATATAGGGCTCAATAATTTATTTCCTCTAAGTTTTTCCAAGTGAACATTATTTTTTAATTTTCTGTATCACCTTGCTTATATTTAAAAATAAATTACTACAGTTCATACCTGAAAAGACTGTTTCTTGAAATAGCCAAAAAGAGACACAGGACAATACACCCAAAGGCCGTCTTTAACACAGAAAGGCCGGCCTCCTTATGGAGTCCTCATCAAACATTCGAGGAAGAAACACTCCTCTGAACAGCAATACAGGGGAGGAACTAACTTCAAATGTCAGGTCTCCTCAGGCAGTTTTCCTTTTCTACTGATTACAGAGCAAGTAGAAGAAAAATCAGCCACTGTTGGATAAAGTCGGTCTTTGTCAATATTCCTGCCTCAGATTCTACCACAACTTATTAAACCTAAACTCTTTTCTTCTAAAAAGTACATATTGATATAAGCTGTATATAAACATAGGAAAAAAGACATGGTACATACACAACATTTTAAACTTAACATCGCAAACACAATTTCAGTTTTAGTGTATCTTGACGTTGCAATTACTTGGCAGGGGTCTTGCAAATAAAGGTTTCCTGCTACGTTTTTCCCTCAAAACATCTAACTACAGGTGAGTGGATAAACTAGACTTGAAAGCTTTATCTTTCCAAGTATTTGCCATCAGATTCTGTCCTGTTTTTTTCACTTTCAGAAGTATTTATTATTCCAGAAATACTGATTTTCAGAGAGATGAAGTTAAGATAGGCATTTTGTTGGAAGCATCAGAGACAAAAGTTCTGCAGAAAGAATTTGGACTGTCTTTTTATCTCTGTGTCCTCTAATGATGTCGTAGTACTTCAGTGCTTGGATATCAACTCCCATTCTGCTCCCATCAATGCCTCTTTCTGTTTCCAGGCTATGAAAAATTGACAAACTTAAAGACAAGCACAAATGCTGTATCCACTTCTGTATGAACCAGGAGGAGATCCTGAACTTCCCCTTCATCTGGGAAGTGATATCCTTTATAGTTTATCTGAAAAGAAACTGGTGGCATACCCGTTTTATTGAATGATGCTGAGACAGAGGCAGGTGCTAATAGAAAGCACACAACCTCATTTATGGAGAACTAAATTTGATCTTGTAAAGTAGATCACTGGCGAGACCTTAAGATCCGAGACAGTTTAGGATGCTTTTGATGGATTTTTGACAATCCCACATCCTGATCATAACCAGATTCTCCTTTTAAGCTCAAATCTTTCTGGCACAGAAAAACTGAAGGTGGGGACTGCAGGAGAGAGTGATCCTAACACCGTCAGAGCTCTCTACTTCCATTGCCAGGTTTGCCTTCACCCATGCAGGACTACCTTGCTGGAGGCACTGGTTCGCCACTGCTGTGCTCAGCCAGCCTTCGTCCTTCCTCTCTGCCCATGTGGCTTTCCTCCTTCAGGACACCGTGAATTCCTTGCAAGCAGGAGACCTCCACGTCTACAGTTAATTTCCCTGATATATTCAAATCCCAAAACAATTAGCCAAGCATTCAATCTGACTTGCTGCTCTTCCTGCGACTCGATGCTTAACCATAGTGACACCACAGGAATTTAAAATGAAAGAGACAAAAAAGAAAATTCCAAGAGGTGCGTGCTGTTGAACCAGGGACTGAAGGAGAAGGGAAAATAAAGATTTAAAAGCTTTTTTTTTAAATGAGAGGTTCAGTTCTGTTAAAACCTTCAGTTCTAGCAAGCTATTGCAGAAATTTATATCACTGTCCATATTGCAAGACCATGCATCTTTCACACACATCAAGGTAATGATGCTGCTCTCTAATACAAAGAGACCCCAAACACTTTCATAGGCTTTTTACTTCTTTTTGTGAAAAACACTATTCTCTTCCAGACAGAATAAGAACCTTCACAAAATTAATAGCTTACCAATGTGGTGTTAATTTTAACTCTGCTTCTTCCTCCGCCAGTCTGCAGCACAAGTAAGCTACAGGGCAAGTTAGGTACAGAGTGTCACATCAACTGTACCTGAGACTAGTATGAACACAAAGAAATGACATTCCCATGCTGAGAAGGAAAAGAAACATTCCATCATTCTTGAAAGCATGATGAGCACCAGGACTGTACTTGTACCATTTTGCGTGCTAATGGAACAAAGAAAAGCCAAGGACCCAACTGAGGGAAGCCAAATCAAGGATTACTTGCAGGACTGCACTTCAAGGGGAAAAAGAAATAAAAAATAAAGAAAATAAATAAATAAAAACAAATAACATACAGTCTTATTCATGCTAAGAAGATTGCTAAGCACAATATAAAAACAAGCAAACCTTGCAGAGAGTACTGTGACTATCTTTGTGATTGCTAATCACATGCGACCTTGTCTCATAAACCGGAGAGAACGTCAAATACCAGGAGGTCCTCTCGGACTCTCTCTCCCATTTGGTAGTTTCCTTTGTTCTTCTCAAGTATCAGACAAGGAAGAAAATGCTACAGTTTGCAACCAACACACTTTGTGAGCTCATTGGCAGGGATGAGAGTACATGTCACTTTAGAAATACTCCATCATACTATCTTCTTTTTTTTTTCTATTTTTAAACTATCCACTATCCTATTAAGCACAGCATGTAATTAAAAAAAAATAAGTTTAAAAACTATTGTTACATCAGTACATGAATCATTAATAAAGTGTTTATATAAACCATATTTTATTCATTTTACATCCAGCAGTCTCAGAGTTGAGGCATATGCTTTCTGACCTGTTTGCACATGCTCCTAAACAACGTGAAGATGACCTCTGCTATCTCAGATGAGGGTACAACATAGTAAGTACCTATCAAATACAGCCCAACCACTCTCAAGCATCTTGCCTTTTTTGTGGTATCTCCATCTCCATGGCACACTACAACATTTATGGTACTTCAGCACTCAAAGATCGCAAGGTCCAGCATAACCTTTCATAAAACCGTAATTTGATCCTCTCGGAAGTAAAGGAGGCACCAATATCCTCCATGTGTGCAACGACTGTGGAGCAGATGTTCCTTCCTTCCTCCCAGAAGACAAGTCTTGTGAATGACCCTGAAACCACAGACCTTTGAGACCACTCTGTACTAACACTGGTTAACTTCATTTGGGGCCAAGAAACAACAGAGAAATATGAACTCGAAGGACTGGCACTAAGAGAACAGAGAAAGAAAAAAAAGTATTTTTGAGTTCATGTAACAGGTCCCTCATAAAATCTGGGAACTTTAAGCATCCCCTAATGAATCAGTCCATGCACTGCCAACAGCAAGTTCTGACAGAGGACATTACTATTTCAATAACAATACCAGTACAAAGAGTCTCAATAACTTATTAGGCAATTAACTCAGTCACTCAACATTAGATATCCACAGTCTCAGCACTTGATACAGCCACAGAAGGTTCTGTTCCCAGTCAACGGGGAGAAATATGCACTCAACTCCTGTCAATTCGGACACCTTTCAGACAAGATGCATCACCTCACGAAATTGCCAGGTTCTCTGCAATCACACCCAAGTTTGCTATTCTGCTTCCACGAAGATAATTCTGAGTGGACAGATCAAGCCTAAATAAAACATTATTTAGACATTTCCAAAACAAAGCAAATGAATGACTGGGCCACTGTGCCTGAAGTCTGCTCTCACTCAGGGATATTTGCAAACCCATTTGAAGCTTTATAGGATAACCCAAAGAAACCTGGGACTGGGCAGAAGAGTCACTTCTCGTTCAGCAGAAAGCAGCTAGATTTAAGACACAGCATAAACACTGCAGACATTACAGGATTCACTAAGGGTTACTGTTGGGTTAACTTCCCAGTCCAAAGTTACACCCACAAAGGTATACGACACTTCTAATATGTAACCGAACAGCTGAACTACAAATGCCGTCATACTCCCAGAACGATGAAGAACAAATTACCAAAGTACAACAACCAAGGAAATAGTGTAACAAACGACTTGCTTCCGAATTTAAAAGAAAAAAACTCAAATACATTTTAACTCTAAAGTGGGGCTAAATAGGGAACACTTAAGTTAAATTTTATTATATTAGGTAATAGAGAATACGGCTTCTTCTCAGAAACAAAATGAAATAATATTTTTATACCTCTCTATTTACTTTTATTTAATGAATTTTTAGCATAGTTCTTACAGTTACCACTACCGATATACATGTGGAGTGCTGAAACAGGTTCATTCAAAACTACTCGTCTGATGTAGGCTAATTTGCCTGTTAAAATCCGAACTTGCCATTGCATATCACTTCTCTTTAAGATGGGACTTCTTTCAGTCTCAGAAATGATCATTCTGCCCTACGTCACAGAGTCCCATGGCAGCACGCTGCCTCTACTACTCATGCTGTCTGTCATTATCGGGTATTCAGACACCAGATTCACCAGTTGGGTCTGGACCATGGCAGCCAACTGGTGTCTGACAGAGACAGGGCTCATCCAGGGAGCTCACTGTAGCCAAGCATGGACACCAACACAATAAAACAGATCTTAGAAATCAGATGCTCCCACCATCTGACCCTATTCACTTAACACTGCTCCTGAAACATCTGAAAATCGTTATGTTACCAAATGGCAAGGTCTTATAGAAGTACAGGACAAGTTCTCAACAGAATAAATACTTAACAGAACTCTGCAGGAAGTAACAGGTCTTACAAATGACTGCAGGCATCTGAAGTCATTATCTTCCTTAATGAGCTGTTCATCTCTTCATGAACCGCAACCATAACAGACAATGACTGCAAGACCAGACTCTGACACTGCTCACTGAATGACAAGACACATAGGGAAGGAAAAAAGGCACTCAGATGAGAATACTTGTACCATGAAGTTACAGCAGCAAGTTCCACTCGCATCTCAACAGTTCTTGTTTTGAATAATGAGGCAGATTATTTCTGGCTGAACTTATCACTGCAGCCAAAAGAGACTAAAGTTAGCCACAAAATTTCCATATATTAAAAGTTTTTAAAGATGGGAAAATGATTTTTGGCATATCTAGATAATGTTATCTACACATTCATTTAATACTTCTTTTTTAATGCTATTTCTCTTTAACTATCTTTTTCACTCAATGCATTCATTGCCTGTGATGTCTCTAGAGGGAAAAGCTAAATATTCATTCCATCTGCTTTAAATTCCACATTTGAGAATCCGCAGTAAGCTTAAAATGTCTTTGTTGTCTTATAAATATTTAAAGAGAAAATATCATTATATTTAAACTCCCAGAATTGTTGTTATTTCACAGTAGTTAAGTTTTAATGTTTGTATGCTAATCTGTTTTGGTCATAAACACAAGCTCCTTGGGCATTGTCAGATCACTAATACTTCAAGCACAACTTGAAACAGCACCAAGAAGCAGCTACTCAATTCCCACTGTTTGTATGTGGAACCGAAACGGAATTTATTATAATCACCTTCCACTAAATGGTCTGGTTTGACAAACCAAATTTACTGTTAAAGACATTTTAATAGCTGATGCTCAAAATGTCCTGCTGAGCTGAGCAAGTGCAGCAGATACAGATTACCAGTCACTCCAACTAGCAGTAAAGTCAGAGGCTACAAACCTGCCACATACCCAGTGAAAAACCTGCTTCTGACAACACGTAGTGGCAATGAGATGTCTAATAGGTTTTACGGACAGCCTTCAAAATTATTTACACCCTAATACTACAATGCCATCTGTGTACAGAAAGGAGATTCGTTCCTGGAGGAATATTACACGCCTTTCAAGCTCTGTGAACTGCTGAAGTGAAATTTTTACAAACATCTTTGTGTAATTCTGTTTTACATCTTCAAGATGCACAAAACAAAGCCTTAAGAAAATGGCATACTGAAAACAGTCATGTTCCATACGTGTCACATGTATATGTACAAATGTATATGTGTATGAAGTCAGATACTGTTATTTTCCCGTAATTATTTATTTTACTCAAATCTCAGAAGACTGCTAGAATTAATTTTCTTTCGAGACAGTTGAATGAAAAGACGGGCTAAATACCTCAAATATCTGATCCAAATAAGGGCAAACCGTGTCTTTTCCTGCTACCATCATATTCAATAGTATTTTATTAACTCAGATTACAATAGGAAAACCATATGATGCTAATCTGTAAAAATGTATTTTTACAACAGACTTCTAAAACATATCAACTCTTATACAAAATTATACCAAAAATTTACGCTTAAAACTCCTTTCAAAACAAGAGATTACATAACAAAATGTATACTTTTATCTGTTATTATCTACAAATAATACAAAGGAAAACAGCCTTCAAGAAACGCAACACAACACATTTTACCAGATAAACAAGGAAGTGAAGACATGAAAAACAGCAGTTGATAGGAATTCTAAGACATATAAATGAGACTGTGCCAGTAATACATAATGGTCTCAAGAAACTGAATACCACAGGTTGGTATCAAGACAAAAAAAATCCAGCTGAATTATTAAAGGGCATGGCTAGTTTTATGACCATTAATAGTTACATGTGTTAAGTTCAAGGAAATCAGATATTAGACTTGCAAGTGTTTGCAGAGTGAGCACATAACTTCCTCTCCCACTCACAGCACACAAACTGGCAAAGGAGTTCTGTGTTTGTTGAAACAACAGATACTCCCCAGAAGAAACATCTGTGTACAAAAGGGGCCCAAACAAATTCAGATAGGTTATGCTTTATAATGCAGTTCAAACGGCAGCGGAAAAAAATCGAACACCAGTATCATATGAAAATGATTAAAATTTAACTTCTCCCCATTTATTTCTCCCCTTCCCCCTTGGTAGCCTGAATAAAATAATAAAACAAAAATTGCACAGCTATTCTCATGTGTCAAGCCTCTATTCCAAATGTCAAACAATATCCTAAGTATTACAAGTATTGAATAAAGATGTAAACATTGGCATGTTGTTAATTAGGCTTCATGGGCAAATTAGGATGCAAAGAATGGCATCGAGGGAATTCTCCAGACATGGGTTCTAGCAACACTGTTACTGCCCTCCCACAGTAACTTTTAACAAAATTGACCTCGTTCCTCTCACAGTATGGTTTGCCAAGAAATGGATTTGAATAAAGAGCCCTCATTAGCAATAAAAGTTTGGAGGGTGGAAGTGCTGCTTGAACTCTGCAATGTTGAAGTGCATGCAAGGAAAAGCACTTTGCTGAATTATTAACAGTGTCTGCGCAAGCCAGCCCCAGCCTGCCAGTCCTACTGCGTCAGCCGCTGCTCCCAGGTTCTTAAACAGCAACAGAAGAATAAACTTGTAGCATCCATGCACTGACACGAAAGCTTAAGATGCCAGCCTTATCTAGGGCTGTGGAGCTCACAGTGGCTATTCAGACCTCGTCAACACCTAGCTGAGCTCTGGAATATGTTCTTGGACATGCCAGGTACTCAGGGTTGCTCAGAAATCTCCCTGCTAGTATTCAGAGGACTGCTATCTTAGTGACGGCATAAAATATTTTTGTTTTACTACTGACAGCACCATTGAACCAACCTGAAAACGAAGTATGTCATATCTACTTCAAGAAACTCATGGATCAACAGAATTGTACACTAAGTTCCTGTAACACTACCTTTAATAAGCCATCTTTAATTCAGGTTCTCAGGTCACAGCTGTACATCTAAAATAGGGAGCCCAGATCAATTTTAGGAAATGTTCATTATAGTGTAGTTCTAAGAACTGAGTTTTAAGCAAACAGGACAAGCTACAAACCTGTCTCCATCAGTCAGTAATCTTACACAGCCGGAGGGTTCACACAGCATGGACTACCCTTCTCGTAACTAACGTAGCTACCCTTGTGTGCCGAAGGCAACAAGCAGAACTCAGGATTCCTAATATTCAACAAGAATACTGAGCTTAGGACGTGTGAACTCATTATGAAAATACCCAATGTGCCTGGGGAGTGCCTAGAGAGGGACCCGTGATCCCTCCTTCAGCTCAGCTACAAGGAGTTAAGGTCAGGAAGCTGAAAGGCAAGATGTTTAAATGTGTCTCTGATTAATGGGGAGGAAGAACTCTGATACTGTTACATACAATTCACAGCAGGAAGGGACCACTTGAAAACAGTTCTTCCCCAACAGGAAGGTAAAATACATTCACGGTCAGACTCTAAGATATGTTGATCCTCTAGAAAAATCTCACCTGAACATGTTTGAGAAAATTCCTGTTCTAGGTACTGATAAAAGACTTACGAAGCGCTGAAGTGTTTCATCTTCAGCGCACTCAGAAATCAGGAGCCAAAAGGCATGAACTGGTTCTTCCTCACTCACTTCCTTGATTCCGGGTTTTAAATAAACTGACTGACTATAACACCTTGTTAACAACTAGTGAACAGATCCTCCTGAGCAGGCAGCAGAGGACTCCGTAGTGCCAAGCACGCTTACCCCAGGCACTTCACCGAAGGAGCAGACACTGCAAAGAACCTGGCTGCTTGGGAATCCCTGACCTCTACAAGCACTGATCATTGTAAAGTAAAATTCAAACACAGAAAGCACTGTACATTAAGGTTCCCCCCTCCAATATTTTTCAAAATATTCACACGTTAACCCTATAGGAGTTTTAAATAGATTAACAGAAGCTAATAGGTTGAAAAGGAAAGGGGAAAAACCCAACTGACTTATGCCTTGTAATTGATTTTAAAAGCCCACTAGAGGATAATATAACGGGACAAGTTTGCTGCGCACATTTGGGGCCCCATTTTTATATCTCCTGTGCTTTCATTCACCTCTTTTCAGGCTATGCTAGTGATTTTTTCCCTAAAAATCCTTTCACATAACAAAGACAATGCATACCACCTACTCCTTCATAGCACAAGGACACACTTTAAAGAACTTATCTCTCTCCCATATTCCTGTTTTCCCTTCAGTGGGCAAGAGCTCCGTGGGATTTTGTTGCTACTGTCACTTACAACAGGAGCTGGAAACTCTGCACATCTCCCTTCCGCCCTCCCTCTCTCTTGGTCTCTCCTGTCTCTTAGTCTTGCTGCTTAGTTGTGTCAGCAGAATTATTTTCTATGTACACAGGACCATTTTATAAAGTGTTGAAGAATGTGTTTAACTTTTTCTGATCTATGAAGAATTACAAAGATGACTGAAGCTGGTAGGTTTCATAACTAAGAGCTACGCCCTTTTCCTCCTGTTGGTTTTCTGGTTTTCACCAAAATTACCAGTTTCTGTCTGTCAACAAATCACATTGTGCAAAAGTAACTGCCCTGTATCTAGAGGCGAATGACAGAAGACAACAGGTTAAACACAGCACTTTGGACACTTAACTAGAGAGATCCTTTGCTGTGTGTGTTCCATCTACACTACATAGACACTATTTATATCACCTGAGGAAAAAGAAGTACCTGGTGTTAAAATAAAAAAACCACACACACAAAAACAAAACAAAAAACCCCCGAGTTTACTTTTTTCTCTTTTTTCTTCTAGCAAACCCCTGAAAATGTTTAGAAGAGGGACATAAATAAGCAATGGACATGGTCATGGTAGGTAGCTAATCATCCAGTAAGAGATGCCATTTCTTTTTATGGCTTACTCCATGGATTGTAACGCAGTAAAAACTGTGAAAGATAAAGTATTCGCAAGCACATCCACAATGAAGGGAAAACAGTTCACTTGTGTACTTACAAGTTTGGGTATTTATCTTTTTATCACTACCATTAATACAAAAGGTGCATGTCTCTTGACTAGGCTGGGAGTTCAAATTATAATGAAAGCACAAGTGAACTCAAGAATGCCATTTCAGATAGCCAGCAGAAGAAAACTTTTCTGGTTTTTCCTCTCTTTATGGCTTTCCAAACAAACAAAAAAATCCTCAGCTTGAGTGTTTACATTACATATTATCTAGAGGGAAATGGCTACATAAACACAGGAAACAGCATAATTGGAGCACAAAACTAATTAAGAAAAAGAGATCCAGAATTCAAGTATACCTAAGCTTCACAACATTTTTAATGGTAAATTATCCTATTGAGTACTTTGCTAAATGTAGATATTTTACTATGTTACAAGTATCTTTCACTTTTTAAATATTTGTCACAAGAAAAGTATTTTTTCCTATGAAGAAAAAGTAAACACAACAAATCCAAACCTTCTTGTACCTAGGGCCGGGGGGGGGGGT
>Ga0065711_1033009_pt1 | contig 26262 bp, 15 predicted proteins | sample Hoacrofraction12_FD_59098 | JGI IMG/M metagenome (GOLD analysis project Ga0065711, IMG submission 59098) | Hoatzin crop microbial communities from Cojedes, Venezuela - Epithelial fraction 12 v2 (version 2) | ecosystem: Host-associated > Birds > Digestive system > Esophagus > Crop | place... | reverse complement strand
TCCCCCCGCCCCGCCGTTACAGCCGCCGCGCTTGGGTCAGGACGCCGGGTAGGTGACATCGCGGGTCGGGGAGGGATGGGGGAGGGGGGGCTCGGCGCCCCCCGCTCCACCGAGGCCCCCTCCGGCCGAGGAGCTACCGGGCACAGCGCTGGACTTGAGCCCGGCGTTGTGTAACCGGCGGGATTTCCACACATCCTCCCCCCGCCCCCTTCCCCCATCCATGAGGCCGCTGCGTTGCCCCGCCGTCCCCTCCCTCGAGCCTGAGGGAATTAACTCGGTCCCCTAACGGGCGTGGGGGGACCTGGGCTGCGGGGAGGGGTGCTGGGAGCGAGCCCGCGAAGGGCTGCGCTGGAAACGGAGCGTTAATGTACCACCTACCGCGGGCTCTGCCCTAACCCGCTTCTTGCGGGCGAATAGCGCTCTAAAACAAAACAAAAAAACAAACAAACAAAAAAAAAAAATCGAGTGTTAGTTGTAACTGAGGAACGCTCGAGTGGGTGCTCCTCACCGCGCACTGAAGTGCTGATAGTGCAGAGAGGGCACCGGCCGCGTGGAGAGGTTGGGTGCTATACAGGGACACGCTGCCGGAGACTTCTGTAAGTGAAGACTGGCATATCTTGGTCAATTTTTCCTAAATTTGGGTAACTGCGGGCTTCCTGGTCTCACCCCCGCCATGCCAGCCTCGCAGCCCTTACCTGCTCTGAACGAGCTGCCGCCTGCTCAGTGCCAGCTGTCGAAGTGTCTGAGCTTGGATCCACCAGCATGGCTGCCCCTGCCTCGGGCTCTTCGGGCAAGCCAGAAGCTGTGCCAGCTGCCCAGGAAAGCACGGTGTCGGCGTCTGCAGGGACCCTGGGGTGGAAGCACAGTGCTCCATCATCATCATCGGGGCATTTCAGCACACCCGTGGCTGTCAGATCAGCACCCATATAACCCGGCTGCCATGCAGCTGGTAGCTGAAAAAAATGAGGGTGTCAGACTCCAGACATCTTAATTCAGAACTGTGCAGTTTCACTTTAAAACAAATCCGTAAAGTTGACTTTGAGGATCACACCGTGCTTAAGAAGGGCTTGCCTAAGCATTGTACAGCTTCAGCTCCGGAAAGGCTTCCGGGCACAGAGTACCGGTTTTTCAGGGTAGTAGAATGGTGATTGCCAGACCATGCTGTGCTTAGAAGTACTAAAATGGCTTCCTTCCCCTAAATGTAATATGGGTGATCATTTAGAGCATTCTGCTAATGCTGCCACCCAGCTATATAATCAGTGGTTCTTGGCTGTAGTGAGCTTAAATAGTGCATTGTCATCAATAATTCAGTTTTTTAATGACTTTCCAGTATACAGGCAGTACTGCCAGATGTTTTAGGGATGTGATTTATAGCCATTTTCTTACCATCCTGGAATAAAGTCAGGCTTGCTTGACACAGATATTTTGGTGACAGTAAGAGCTCCAAAGCCCGGAGAAATAATCCGTTGCTTTCCTTGCAGCAGTGCACCATGTCTCTCAAGGATCAGCTCATCCACAATGTCCACAAGCAGGAGCAGAGTCATGCCCACAATAAGATCAGTGTGGTTGGTGTGGGTGCAGTCGGAATGGCCTGTGCTATCAGCATCCTGATGAAGGTAAGAGTCAAGTTTGTGATGAAGTAGGACAGTTTTGACTGAGGGCTCAAAGACGGGCAAAAAGTAATCTCCCTTATTAGACTAATTGGGCTAGCACACAAGATGAGCTTCAGTTGGCCGTTCTTTTCTGTGGGCCTGAAATGAAGCAGCAATCTTAAAGCTGTTGTCAGAGAACAAATAGCTGCAGTTGTTGTGAACCAAGTTTATCCCAGTGTCAGACAGACGTGCTCTGCATATGATTTTGACTTAAGAGCTGCATCTTCCTTTGAATGACTTCCAGAATCCCTTCTAAGAACTGAGGTGTCATTTTGTCTGAAGCAGACTGTGATGGAAAAGCAGAGTGTGGACTGGAAAAAGTGGTCCTAGACACTCTGAATGACTTACCCTCTGCATTGCATCATTACATTGAAAATGCTGTGTTGAACATCAGGCTTGCTTTTCTTAACTGTAAAATAGGTTGATTATGAACAGCTATTAAATTATTCTTCATCATTGTCATGCTAAATTCTACAACTATTCCACATAGAATGTGGATATGAAAAGTACAAAACTACTAGAAATGAAGTGGATGTCCCAGGAGGTTAATTAAAGTACTCTGCTTGGGAACAAGTGATACAGATAAGCAAAATTGCTTAAATAGATCACTGGTTTTTAAAGGAATTGTAACTTCATAGTTTACAAATTGGGTATGGTGCTCAAAGGCAATTAACATAGTATTTATTCTTGGTTTCTTGTAGGACTTAGCTGATGAACTTGCCCTTGTTGATGTTGTAGAGGACAAGCTCAGAGGAGAGATGCTAGATCTCCAGCATGGCAGCCTCTTCCTTAGAACACCGAAGATTGTCTCTGGCAAAGGCAAGTAGTTGGCTCTAACGTGCTCGTTATTTCCAAATGGAGATAGCCACTTCAGATCTTAAGCTGGTCATCCAAGTCTAGCACTTAGCCTGTCACCCTGATTGTTAGGGGGAAAGCTCACTTCATTTCTGCTCAGCTGGCATTCAGTTTCATATACCTTGTTAAGGCTGGTCCACCTAGGGTATCCTCTGTTCCAGAGGTCATTGCTCCATATAGAATGATGAATTTGTCAGACACTCCTGCACCTTTGGGAATTTTATTTCACAGCCAGTTAGACCCTGAACATGTTACTTCTTGGCCACATATGTCTGACAGCTTTAAGCAACCTGACTAGGGCAAATGCAAGCCATCTTGTACCTTAGTTAATGTGCAGTTCTGGTACCCACAGGTAGCGGGTTGCGAGGGCAGAGCCTTCTTCCTTTTCTACACAGCACTGGCACTGGATGCCATACTGACAGCTACCCCATCCCCTCTGTGCCTGAGAAGCAGGTAGTACCGCTACCCAGTTCTACATGTTAGGATTTTTACATCCTCTTAGGGTTGTCACCTTTGGCAATGAACCACAGTCTTAAAAGAAAACTTTACTTTCTGTAGAAGCAAAGTCTAGGGTAACAATTACCATGAGAATTTCAGCACTCTCAAACTTGAGATTTTTAGGTTATCAGTACTAAAAGGAACTGAGAACTCCTGTCCTAAACCACGTGTAGAAAGAGGTCATGTTTGACACGATCTTTTGTCTGCAGATTACAGTGTGACCGCACACTCCAAGCTGGTCATTGTCACTGCTGGCGCCCGTCAGCAAGAAGGAGAGAGCCGCCTTAACTTGGTCCAGCGCAACGTGAACATCTTCAAATTCATCATTCCCAATGTTGTTAAATACAGTCCTGACTGCAAGTTGCTTATTGTCTCAAACCCAGGTTTGTCTTGTGTTGCTTTGCCAAGAGGATTTGGCTTAGGGAATAGTGTTTTCTTCCGTAAGAGGGGCCATTAGTATGCTAATATGACCAAGCGTAGGCTTTCAGAAAATACTGCTGCCACATAACCACACAGCAAGAAGTGTCATCTTCCCTCTCCACACTTGACAAACTGGTCCTCTGAGAAACAAACCAAGTTGCCTGCAACTTGGGTCTTCAGTTGCCTTTTAAGTGATGTTTAGCATAGGGCACAGAAAGGGGCACTGATAATGGCAAATAAGGAGTGATAAACAGCCTCTCGGTTCTGCCTTTGCAACAGTTGTTGTGTTAGCCCACTGCAGGGCCTGGCGGTGGACGTTTATGCTCTGTTCCACATAACTGGCATGCAGATAAAACCCTTACAGATGAAGGGAAGATACCATCCTAGCTATCAAATTGCTCATGAGTCATCCTCCCTGTTCTACTTACAGTGGATATTTTGACCTATGTGGCCTGGAAGATCAGTGGCTTTCCTAAACACCGTGTTATTGGTAGCGGCTGCAATCTGGACTCTGCCCGTTTCCGCCACCTCATGGGAGAAAGACTGGGCATCCACCCTCTGAGCTGCCACGGCTGGATTGTTGGAGAGCACGGAGATTCCAGTGGTAAGGGTGAAATCTGGCTGGCTGTTACACAAAACTACTTCTGATCATTTGTTTGCAAGAAACATCTCCAAAAGCTACAGCCTACTGTTGCTCAAAAATCTTTGCACTGCACCACCTTAAGAATGCAAGTCCTGCTTTAAGTCTTCTGCTGCATAGAGTAACCCTAGATGATCTATATTTGACCTGAGTTACTCTGCTTGGAAAAGGTCATTACTGTAATGTGAGAAGGCTAAACATTTCTAGTCTCAGTTGTTCCCATAACTCTCCAACAACACACACTGAAGAAGCAAGAGGGTAAAGTTCTCTGCAAGGGGCTCCCAAAGATCTGCACTAGATCTACTGGTAGTCACTTGGTTGTCTTTACTGGCATCTTGATTACTTCAAGAACTATATATAGGAACTGAAGTGCAGAGGCAAGTCTAGAAGACAGGAGAAAACGCAACTTTCTCCTTGCTTAATCTGTACTTTCTCTAGCAGCACCAGAACAGTACTGTCTGATTCCTGACACTCAGGAGGACTCACCTGGAATAAATTCTTATTTTTGAGAAATCTCTGCAAAATACAGTTACTGTCATTTTAGTTCATGTTGCTTAGGTGTTGTGCTTTAATAAAGGTATATGCAAATGTGACATTGTTTATAAAGATGTTTACATGCTCCTAAGTTCTCAGCCCACAGTTTGGATTGGCCTCATTGGTCATACTATATTTAAAGTCATATCTAAATCATAGTGATGTGTGGTGCAGATTAATCCAACTAGATCTTATGTTAACTGTTAATTTGAGGAGGATAAAACTAAGTTTGTTTTTGTGAGCTAATTGATCTGTGTGCAACTCTCAGTACCTGTCTGGAGTGGAGTGAATGTTGCTGGTGTCTCCCTGAAGGCTCTTCATCCCGAAATGGGAACTGATGCAGACAAGGAACACTGGAAGGAAGTCCATAAGCAGGTGGTAGACAGGTAAATACTGATTTTCTTCAACATGAGAACAAATGATGAAGAACTAGAGTACCTCTGAACTACAGTATCCATAGCTGGTTTCATACATACCATCGTAGCCAAAACCAAATGTCAAGATGCAGACATAATAGAACTTGAAGTAGTATTTTAAGGAGTAATGTAGATTTGGCAGAGTCAATTTTTCATGGTTAGTGAACTATTAATTTAGGGTAGTGCTTTAACCTCAAAGTTTGCAGTACAATTGTGGGGAGTAGTGTAAAATGCAAATAGAATCCTTCACTGAGTTCATTTCAGTCAGCAAATCTGTCAACCTTCTGATGCCTCCACATTAAGGCACCTCCAAAAGCCCTTTTTACAAACTTCAAATATTTAAGTTGATGGTACTTGTTTTTTACTGAGTAACTTTGTCTCTGCAGTGCCTATGAGGTCATCAAACTGAAGGGGTACACATCATGGGCTATTGGCCTTTCTGTGGCAGATCTAGCTGAAACTATTATGAAGAATTTGAGACGAGTGCACCCGATCTCTACAATTGTTAAGGTGAGTAACCCCTTTTGCTAACTTTTGTCTTGCTGAGAACTAAAAAGCTTGGAAATTATCAAGAACAGTGATAACCTTCTAGTTTAGTTTCAACTAAATTTAGTTGAGTTTTCCTGATAGAATTCATGTCTATGTATTTTACAGAATATCCTAGCCTAACTCTTCTTACCTACTTTTCAGGGCCTGCATGGAATAAAAGATGATGTCTTCCTAAGTGTTCCTTGTGTACTGGGCAGTAGTGGCATCACCGATGTAGTGAAGATGATCCTAAAACCAGAGGAAGAGGACAAATTAAGGAAGAGTGCAGATACACTCTGGGGAATCCAGAAGGAACTACAGTTTTAAACCTGCCCAAGCAGTTCACTCTTTGCAGTTTAACAGGTTTAGTGGTTGGTCTTACGTTGCACTTTCCAAGTAGGTCAAATCTTTCAATGTATGTATCTCAACTAGAACACACAGAAAGCTCAAATCTGAACAAATGAGTTTCCTGAAGATAACACTAGTTTTAAGGTTTTTCCTGTTCAGACACCCATGTTCTTAGCAAGTGCTAAATAACCTTGTCAGTCTTGTACAGTGGTGTGACAGAAATCCAGCATTCAAAGCAGCACTGCCTAGAAAACCCTTTGCCTTTTCCTCATCTTGTTTAATGTTGGTTCAGAATAATAACTAATTATTACACAATGAGAAACCAAAGACTATCTTCTCACAGTTAAAGGACTGTCAAACCAATTGACCAACCTTCTCTGCCAGCTGAATAGCTTAAATATTTCACTGTTGGTAGGTCCAAATATATTTTCCTAACACTGCTTTGGAATTTTTGTGTATTTTTTTTTTTAGAGAACCTTATTTTTGTGTACTGTATCAGCCTAGTTGTAAGTTTGTCTCCTGAGCATGTTTTAAAAAGTTAAGGTTTCTGTATGCAACAAGCCAGTGACTGTCCAACTGTAGTACCAGCTCCAACACCAAATAAACCACAAACTGTTACTTCTGTCTCCTTGTTTTCCTCCCAAATCCAGCTCTGCCTGCACCCATCTAAATCAAACAACTCTATTTCTTCAGTCACAGTAACTCACACCTCACCCTTGTAATAATGTTGTGTGCAGCTACTCTGCTGTAGGCTCCAGATAATTATGTAGTGAACTTTCTACCAGTCTCAAGGTAGCAGTGAAAAAATAAACAGAAGTATTTAAATACTCAGAAATTAAGCTTGATTCCCATCTTAATACACTAAAACAGGCTCTACTGACACTATCTTAGTGGAGTGGAGAAATGATGCAACAAAGGAAGCATCTTGCTTACCTATACACACAAAAACACATGCAGGAAGAAATCTCTCCCCATCAAGTACCTGACATCCATAAAAGTCAACTTGCTGCCAAGCACAGAAAACCATCTCCTCTGCAACAGCAGCCATGCACAGGAACAATGACCAAAGTTACTCCTCAAAGCAAGTTGGATAAGGAAGAATTAACCATCTTCCATAGTTAATATTTTCAAACAATATACCACATTACAACAAAGAGGGAAAGGCCTTATTCTTAGCTTTTTCCAACATCAGGACACAACATACAGCTTGAGACTGGAAATGGATCACCTGCCTAAGTCCAGGGTAGATTTTTAATATGGACTGCAGCTGGTGGTACTTCTTAGAACAAAGTATTTCAGAATAAGCTGAAAGTGCTCACGAAGCAACTTCAGTAACAAAGGAAAAGCTGTAGCTACTGTACCACTTTCTCTTACATCCATGTGACCAAAACAGCACCTGGAAAGGGCACACATAGCAAAAGTGTTTTATGCAGATTACAGGAGGATAGCATGAAGCCATTTTCAAAGTTTTCAGAAGATCCATAGGACTTAAAAATTGTCTCGCCCAGCTTTTCAATATGACCTCTACTCTCTTCAGATCCAAAGCCTTCAGACAAACACTCCGTTTTGAGCCATACCGACTACTGCACGGAGACCAAGAAGCTTCTGTTTTCAAGCTAGCTTTGCTGAGGCAGCCTACAAAAGCAGACGGAGGATGACAGCAGTGTGCTGCCGAGCTGCGACAAGAGCAGCACCATAAATCACTACTGCTCTGTACAAGGTACCCTTTTTTGCAGGCAGCGCAGTGTTTAACCACCACCAGGCTTGTCAATAGGAGCTCCATCCCAGCTAGCACTGCCAGAACCCAGGCGCCCCGGGGCATTCTGGTGCGTAGCCTTTCCTGCCTGGCAGGTAGGGCAACACCAAATGTAGCAGCCTTTCTTTGTCCTAGCATTTTCTAGTAGAAAAATGCAATATACATCAAGGCTTCTTAAGGCACCACAAGGTATACACTACACTATGACCATGATCTGATGGTAGAATAGGCAAGCCAACGCAACAGTTACTAAGCTCACTTCAGGAAAACAATCCTTGGATGTCAAGCAGCAGGGCCTTGAAATTTTGAGTTTCCAGCTTTCATTGGTCGTCGCAAAGGCTAATTACACTGAAACGTCAATTTTTCCAGTTCCGGACACTGAAAAGTCTTCCAAATCTCAGAAGTATAGTTAAGCTGACACTGCATAAACCAGGCCTGTTTGTAAAGAAAGCACATTGTACATTGTTCTGTAGAGGAAGAAAATATGCAACAAGTTTTATTCAGCGTAAGTCCACCAGCACAAAGATTACAGGAGATAGAAAGTGCATTAATAAAAGCTAGTCTTTACTAAAAAGAAAATATATTATTGATTCAAAATATCTTACACTTGAATGATGTAATAACTTATTCTGGGCACCTACTGATTAAGAGAAATATCAAGAGAATGGCTGCTTCATAAGGAAATCTAACTTCCCAGTTAAAGTCTGAGAATTTAGTAGAGATCACTGAGTCCAGCAGTCTTCCTTGCTTTCTGCATTAATGCCCTCAGCTGGAACTGCTTGCGAGACAGAAGACGCACATGCTGCAGAAAGAAAGAATAAGAACAGCTGACTATTGGGAAAGTTTTGATATAACCTTAATTATATTGCAATACAAATGTTCAAAGCATGACACATTTCATGACCCAAACAGGATGTTAGTTTTTCAGAAGCACTAAATGCATTAGTCTACTAAATGGCATTTTCTTGGCTTAAAATGACTTGGCAGATGGCTACCAAATACTATAGTATATTTTTTGTCATTTTAATTATTAACTCTGCACATATTCTTATTCAAGAAAAAAGTAGTAATATGCACTCCAAGGTGAAGTCAGACTAATGCACTTCCCACAAGGCAGAGAACAGCTCTTTCAACAGCAGACAAACAGAACTAGCAAGCTACATAAGAAAGAAATAACGTGTCTATATGTAGTGCATTTTACACTGGATGTTAAAAGCTAAGCTTAAGTGGTAACTTCGGGGGAACCTCAACTGTCAGAAAAAGGAAGGACTGGTAACTCTCGTCACCCAGTAGCCCCAGTACAGACCATTAATACTTCTGCACACTGATCTTTCCAGATCCAATGGCAACGTTAATTACTCTGACATACACATTTTGAGTAGTTTTATTCCACTTTAAAAAGTGGTTTTAATCTTCTCAAAACAACAAATCTGTTTTAATTTCATGTGCTGTCACCATGCATGTAAGTTCAAAATAAAGGAAGGTTATTGAATCAGACATTATGAAAACTTTGGATTAAGGACAGCAAAGAAAGGGAACAGGTTGTCTAAGAAGGTCTGGCAGAGACAAAAAACTAGCTGGCTCCCCGCCCCCCCAACTGTGACACTCCACTGGCTGCCTCAGCAGAGGCATCCATAGACTGCAAGCGAAAAGCTGTCTGAATACCCCAATCACCTTTAAAGTTTGTTTCTCGAGAATCAGGATGCAAGCCCAATGGAAAGCTTATGTTGACGCTGCTGCACCCGTCTAATGATAAATAAATCACATCTATGATGCTTTTAAAATGGGTCTTTCATCTTAATTCTGAAATACCTCTTTTAAAACTTATGTTTCATCCTAGAAGTATTTACGTTCTTACAGGATCCTCTTCAGTGAGGAAATTACTACGTTAATAAACTGAACAAGAGTTCAAAGTACTTAAACACATTTAAAATGCATATCTTAAAAGCATCCCAAGAAACTTACCTTTAAAAAGACATCTAGATCTATCACTCCACGTCTCAATGCTTCCCCAAGATAGAAGATGGTGTCTTCAATTGCATTCTCCTCTGCATACAAGTTCAGGATCTGCTTGTAAAGTGGTGCCGTAGGAATAATCACTTCATCTATGTCATTATTTTCTGACTGATTTTCCATTTTCTCTAAGGCAGAACTGAGCTCCTCATCCTTCTTCTTGAGAAGCTCAATGTTCTTGTCAACTTCAGCCTAAAAACAATTAAGACATTTATTTCTTAGGTCTCAAGAGCTGAATGTCTTCTTGTGATACAGCTGTCGAGATGACAGATTTTTAGAAATGCCAGTTGATTCTTTACTTCTCTACTAATCTCTATTATGATTTTTACAAAGAGAAAGAGCTACCAATCTACAGATTTTGGATTCTTTAATTTTAAAAAAGGAAAGGCTGTTTTACATAATGTTAATCCATTACCAATTTGTAACTGTAGAGCAGGCATGCTAAAGGCCTTTAGGCATTTTGAAGGCGCCACATAAGGAAAAATAACCATTTAAACTAGCTAAAGATAATAAAAGCAAAGCCAAAATAATTATTTCCTTTGGAAATGTGTCTTTTGGATTAAGTTCTTACACAAGTTTGCTGAGCATGGATCACACAAACACTTAACTGTATTGGCAGGAAACAAAACATGCTGGCTTTAGCCACTGATGGTAACTATAATTTAACTGCATCTGTATGAAAAGCACCTCCTTCTGCTATTTTTGAATTTACCTCCTGCTATTTTTGATGTCCCACAGCTAACAAACTGGAAGAGACTGTACACCACTGTGGTCTTCCTCATATCACTCAAAGCTGTACAGACCAGTATCATATTCCACTCTCCCTGTCCGCACTGTCTTTTTTCCAGACTGAAGTCCTAGCTTACTTAGTCACGTCTTACATGGAAGCTGTCTGATATGCTGGATCATCCTTCTTGCCTTTGCACCAAACATCTGCAGTTCTATTATGTCCTTTCTTTCCAAGACAGGAAAGACTAGAATTCTACATCAAAGTGGGCACATTATAGATTTATATGGTGACATCATGGTATCCTCTGTTCTCTAGTCCTTATAAATAATTTCTAAATATTTTTTTAAACTGTATCTGAGCACTAAGCTCGTTTCAGAAACTGCTCATCAATCCCAAAACTTACTCCTGAGCAGTAATGCAAGGAGCAGATGAACTAAGCAGGAGACGTCAGGCCTTAATGAAAAACTGCAGAAATTTCTCAGCACAGGGAGTAAGAGAGACTCTCATCTGGGAAAGGAAAAGTCTGCAGGTTATACAAGGAGGCTGTGACTAAAATCATTGTCTCTGCACCGAGATACTGAAATGTTCTCCAGTGCTGCTGTTACACATTATTATCCAGAAACTGAGACACAATTATTAAATAATCTCACACCACTGAAATCTTTCACAGGGAGGATGGGGAAAAATAACACTGTTCCTCTACTACTGAACAACGGCATCTGTAAGATACGTGCAGGACAATGCATCTTATGGTCACTGCTATTTCTGACCTGCTTCAGTCTGAACACACGCACCTCAGTTTGGAAAGAGAATGTATATTTAAAACGAAATACACAGGAAGCTTTGCTATTTCTATCATGCTTAATAATTAATTAATTACATGCTTTGTTCACTACTAGGAATACCCAGATACAGAGCAGTGTGTCGTCCTCAGCTTACCACTTCTTGATCCAGGCGAGTTACCATCTCTTCCAGTTTCTGGTGTCCCTTCTTCAGGTCCTCTTCTGTCCGTTTCAAGGCATTGAGTTCAGCTTGTGCACGATCCATTTCTTCTTTCATCCGCCATCTCAGTTTATCACTGACTGCTGAAATGAGGGAAGCTCGAATGGTATCCTCACTGATAGTTCCATCTCTGCTGGGTCCTGCACAAGAAAATTCACAAGCATAAAAAATCAACTCTGTTCTTCAGTATAAAGCCGGTTTGAAAAAAAAGCAGCTAACTTGCTGTATGTACTTCAGCAATATGAGACAGTAAAATAAACTATTTTCCATAATAATTTTCAGAAGCAGTGAAGAGATCACAGTGAGACAGAATACATTAAGACGTACATAAGTAAATTTAAGAGTATGCATCCATTCATTCACTTTACTATTCCCATATCCACAATCTTCCTTATTCAAAAATGGCCTATTTTCCCTGAAGTCTACAAATGTTCTTAGTCCGAGTCTTTAAAAAACAATGTATTTCTAGTAAACTCTATAGGAATTAATGGATACATGTATTCAAGCACAATTAATTAACGGCTGGCTTGAAACAGTGAATTTGCCTATATGTACTCTATCTTGAGGCTTGCTAATTACTGTTTGGGGGTTTTTTGGTGGGGTTTTTTCAGATTAATAAAAATAGATGAACACTTAAGCTAACAAAAATAATTTCAATGAAAAAGATCTTAACTGCTGCCCTTTTATATGTATGAAGATCTAATAGCAGGGTCTGTTTAAGTGACAAATTACTGGACAGTATCAAGTGATTAAAAAGCTGTATAATCTAGTCTTTCCAACTGGTTTCACAATTATTATTATTCAGCCATCCTAGGGCAGGTATGGGAGGGCAATGTACAGAACATCTGTTATTGAAGTAATCTTACTTCAACAAGCAACATTTCTTAAAAGATTATAAAGCATAGAGAGAAATGCTAATCAATCATATTAGTATATGGTTTGCAGTATGTTCTAGCAGACTAGAATCAGACAGCAGTCTTTTAGGTACACGCTCAGTGTTACACTGTGCCCACCATTTCTTTTTTTAAACTTCTGCAGGATGGTACTATAATTGGAGCAGAGTGGAGGGTTTATAAAATTAGGTAATGGCACCCATGGAGAACCTGTAAAAATTCTTTCTGGATAAAATGCTTCTTTAATGTTAGTTGAATAATGAGTATTAGTCAAGCATACAGAGATTCTGTGGAATTAGTTATACAACTTGATTCTAACAAAAGCAAGCATAGCTATTTCAGGTAAGATAGAAATGACGACATACAATTTGATTGCAGGTGTACTAATCTGCCAGTTTCACTTGGTCCATCGTGCCCAGAAACTCAGGGTAGTCATTTTAGTCATAGTGAAGCAAACTACTAACCAATATTGTTCTAGTATTGTATAGCTAGCTTCTATAAATGATCGATGTTACAGTTAAACAGCAACAGAGGCTGCTATGTAGCTGAGTTACAACTGAGGTTACTACCTTCTTCGATTGTTTTGATTGCTAGTTACAACTTGTAATTTCAGTTTATGAAATCCCATTTCGATGCAGTTATACTAGAAAATATAGAAGAAAAGAAATTCTCTAATACATTAGTCATTCTTCCTCTGAAGCACTAGAGGCTTTCACATCTAAGTCTGAATATTACTGTCGCTCTTGCAAATCAGCCTTTCAGTGAGAGTACCTAATTTCAAGAGTCCATCACTAACACCTTTTTAAACAGAATGGTAAATCCTCTATGTCTGTCACAGGAAGCGTTGTGTATCTGCAGACCAGGAAACTCGGATTGCTCTAGAGAATGTGAAGTGGCTACTGGTTGTAGAATTGTATCTGTATTTATCATAAACCACTTCAGCCATTCTTCTATGAGAAAAACTGGAGTGTCACAGTTTCCCCATGCTTGTGCCTCACGTCTTCCACATCAGCAAAATTTCAATTGGATTGTAACAACTGCTAATAAAGCAGGAATTATAAGAGGTTTTGTGCCCAACCTTTCCAACTTTTATGGATGAAATGTAGAGAGATGTGCTGTAACTGGAAAGAAGATCTGCAAAAAGAACTTTTACCACACTATCTTTTTATCCAGAGACACAGTTATCAAACTCCTGAGGTTCTTACAGCATAATGTACATCGTATTTCCTAGTACCCTAGATCTCAAAAAATTACAAATTGAAAAAATATTCATCAAGGCTCCCGTAAATCTGACATAGCTAAGGACAAAACCATTAGCATATCTTTTGGTTTTCCTTCCCAAAGGTTCAGAAAAGTGTCTCAAGCCAGTTGAAACCCAATCAACCTCTTCACCTCTCTTATAATCACGGGCCCTCAGAACAAGCAAAAGGCAACAAGCAACTCAAACCACAGATCAATTTTGCTATTTAAAAACAGTAGTTCAAAGAATAGTATTTTTAGAGTAAATTACAATAAACAGTGATAAATATATTTGTCAATATTTTACTGAGAGTACTCAATAACTAAACTACTATTAACTAGAAATAAGATTATAATAATTTTACTACAGTTATTCAGGAAAAGGGTGGGCTGTTTAGTGAAATTGCAGCATTACAGTGTTCTTAGGGTAGGTTGGAAATCTTCCTAATAATCAGCAGCAATCCAGAACATAGTTTAAAAATCTACACTCTGCCTTTAGAAACAAGAATCTGAATGCAAAAAATAACAATCTTCTGTTAGGGTATCATCATAATTTAAAAAAAAAAAAAATATATATATATATTTGGAGTGCCTGTTGCTATTATTACACTAGTAAATGCAGATTGTTGTTCACAGGACTGCACACCTTAGAATCCTTAAAACATCCAGATGAGCTTTTGTACTTATGTTGCTAATAGACTGCATAAATTCAGATCTCTTCCCTATGACTTTTACTCTATTCCTGTCCACAAAACCTACACCAAGCCAGATACGTGGAAAAATAAAACTATGCAAATGACACGAGAGGAACTATGAGAAGATGCACATCATGCTTACTAATCCATCAAATTCTTATAAAACTAAGAAAACACCAGATTTTGATAATTACTAATGTAAGCATTTTACTTATATACAAGCTGCACCAGAATACGTGTATTTTTTTTTTTTTTTTTACATATGGTCATTGCCATTGGAAAAAAGACACTGAATTATTAATCAACTGATGCAAAGACAGCCATATGAAAATATAAGTGTCCCGGATCTGATTTAGAGTTCTGGCTTAAGCAATTCGCCCTGTTGCCAGTCAACAAGATAATTTTCAATATTTGGTTAACTATCTATTAAAAGCAGTCAAATGGCACCATACACACAAACCATTGCTGCTTCTTATGAAAAGGAACGAAGAACAGTGCTTTCTACACCGAGAAGTAAAACTTAAACCAAGTCAAACTCTCTGGGACAAAGAGTTTATTCACTGTTTAGGACTTCCTGTTTAAGGCAGCCAATTGTAAATATACGTGTTCCTAATACAAACAAAAAGATCTGATTTCACTTCAAGAATAGTATTCACAGAACTTCAGTTACTATTTACTTTACATAATGAATTATTCTCTAACACAAAGTCAGAACTAGCCATCAGTTCTACTCCCCCCGCCGCACCCCCCGCCCCGATATCTCTCACTGGGAGATTTTATAAAAGGCTCACTTTAACACTAAAGTACAACAGAGAAAAAAATGAAATCACAATGAGCGGATTGCAATGAAAGTTCACGCAGAAGTGCCAAAGGATAGGAAAGGGGACTTTGAACATATAAAGGATCATTTTAATAGGGCTCACTTAGATTTTATGTATCTTCTTAAAGAGCATGAACCCTTAGCATTTTCTGTCACTTCCATAATTAGCCCAGCTTGGGGAAGATTTTATGGCACACAGCCACTAAATCCACAGAGCACTGAAACCCTTAACCTTTACCAGGCAGAGTCTGGTTTCAGAAGTGACCTTACAGAATCATCGAACTTGTAACTGCATCAGAAAGGTAATTAATGGCAGACGATTGAACAGAAAGAAAAAGCCTGAAGGACTATTTGAGAAAATAGCTGTTACTAAAAACTTCAGCCACTCTGAATGAGTATTTTCATTCAATATTCAATTCAAACTAAACTCACTATAGGAAACACCCCACCCCCACAAAACTCTGAAGTTGTAGCACCTGATATGATCCTAAATAAACTATCACAGTAAGCCACTGCCAAGCAATCCATACAGGAAATAAACATTTCCAGATTAAATAAAAAAAAAACAAAACAAAACTGTACTGTAAAAAACAACAGTGCTGTAAATACACTGGATGATTAAAGAGACATGTTTGCATTCCATTTGGCACAAGAGAGAAACCATGTGTAACAGGTGTATGACTTCCACCTAACTATATCAAATGAATCAGTCTAATGTTAAATTGCCACTACAAAATCTGGCATTAAAACATGGTATCAGATGATCCAACTCAGGACTTGGAAGAGCCTTCTATGATATTTGGCAGATATTCCACCTCTGTTCATCTTCTGGGGATGAAAACGAGGGACAGAAATTAAACAGGACATACCTATATTTTAAATTAACTCTCTACTACATAAAAGCAAAACTGGATCTGTTTGAGAAAGACGCTGCAGAAAGACGATGTTCCCTAGAAAGGTTCCTATCAACTCCCCACACAACAGCCAGTGGAGACCATTAATTCTCGAGGACCCAACTACAGGCGCCCCCCCATCCCCCGAGTGCTGTTTGAGCTACTGGAGTGGGACAGCAGCTTTCTTGCAGTGTGCATGGCAGACACACATCACCTCAGAGCAGAGATGACGATGGAACGGCCAACAACTTTCAGAGAAGGCTTTTCTAGTTCAGAAGGCTGAAAGAACTTGGACACAAAGGAAGGGATCAGGCACAAGAAGAATACAATATATAACTTACTGTTGTTTCCAAATTCTGTAACAACAGAACAACTCCTCAAATGTTTTAAGAGTAAAGTAGAAGCATCTATTTTCCCTTGCCAAGCTGTGAACCTGTGTTGCTCCTATGCGCGTGAAAGAAAATTTCAAAATACACACAGTTCTGGAGGAAAGAGTGTGTATAAATAACCGGGATCTCACATGTTAAATGAAGAACCTATGGATGCACTTTTAAATTATGGTGCAAGAGACTACAAATGATTGATACTCTGAACAAGGTCACAGAAGAGTCTACATCCTTACCACGTAACTGCTCCAAAAGCACTGTCATCCAATTGGAAAGTTACTGCACCAACTTCCTACTTAACTGGACGACCTTTATCGCTGGTTCCCAATCTGTTACACATACACTAAAAGTGAGATGCAGATTGGAAACCAAGCCAGTGTACTTTGCCAGCAAAGGGCCATGGAGCAGCAGACTGGGAAAAGGTACACGGTAATACCCTAGATCTTGCTGCTGAGGGGAAGAAAGAAGGAAGTAACAAGTAAGGACCATTAAGAAGCAACAGTTAAGAGGCTGGAGAAGAAACTCAGTAAAAATGAAGCTAATTCCAAATGCGGCAGAAACCCCTGCTTTAGACAGCTACAACTTTTGGAGTAAAGAAAGTATAAAGCAGGAGTAAATAAAGTGAAGTCCAGCAGATGGTTAAAGTGAAGTCCAGCAGATGGTTAAATAAAGACAAAAACATTTTTATAAACCACAACCACAAACAGAGCAACACAGACAATCAAAAGTCATCAACAGTTAAAGGGTGAGAAAAAAAACTTTAAGGTAGTTACATGCAGTGTTCTTCAAAATATTCATAGAGCACACACAACGCATTGCATAAAACCACGAACTGTACCAAGATCCTGACTGAATAACATATAAGGCAAAGGACATAAAATGTACTTTATTCTTCATTTTAATAACTTTTTTTAATTGAGTATCAATACGTTGGAAGGTCAGATTAAGAACAACACATTCCTTTTTCCATTTACTTTCTTCACATATCAGTTACAAGGGACGCTTCAGAGAAATCCCTTCAAAGCTACTCACCAACAGTAGTCACAGGAGGCTGAGAAGGGTAGAACTGAACACTAGTGGTTGCTGGAAATGGAACACCACCTGGATACGGATAGTTTGGGTAGCTGCTTTGACAAATAAAGATATGCTAATATTACATAACTATTTATCGAACTATTTGTATCCATGTTTTTCTCTTTTCCTATACACATTCGCATTTTCCACAATTTATAGTTCTGGTATGATTTAAGAAGATACCATTTTATTTGCCCAGTCAAGCATTTGGATCATTCCAAATTCTCTTCCACCTCTTAATCTTGCCATGCAATTTCTAACTTGCCATATGAAACCCCGAAAGCAGCCAAAATGAATTACTCTAGCTAAAAACTTACAAACAGCAATTCCAATTTAATACTTTTTAATATGAGAATAGTTAGCAAGATGACTGCTGAACTGCTTTATGCAAACCTAAAAAGGTTGTGTAAATTATGGTTGCAAGATGAAACTCCTTCAGAAATTCTCAGCCCTGCTCTAAAGGATGAAGGAAAGCAAAATAATTCATTTGTTCACTGAAACAATTGCGAGAAGAAACATAATAAGACAGTCTACAACACTTTTCTAAAATACATTTACCATCAACTGAAACAAGGACTCAAATTACTCAGTACTAGACTGACAACACCTGCATACAGCAGAATACTAACCATGACTATACATAAACGAAATGGTCCAAGAAAATATGTAAAATATCAAATAAGCATATTCTGTGCCTCTCCAAGTAGCTGCAAATTTAATAGTTCTTAAAACCTTTCTGTTCATTCATAAATTACATTCTTTTAAAAATAGTTCTTCTATTACTCATTTTTGTACAAACATTAAGAGCATTTTACATAAATGCATTTAGGAGGAAAAAACTTGCCATAAGAACTTATCAATTTCCCCATTTTTGACTTCTTGAAACATAACACCCCACCTTCCTAATGCTTACAGGGTTTTAAAACTATTTTTTTTTCTGAACCTAAATGTTATATACTACAGCAACTCCTCATATGCTTATAACACAAAAACAGGACACAAGGATATTAATAATAAAAAGTATTAATTATGATGTGAAAAAATGTAGGTACACACTAGGAGGCAACAATGAGCATTTTACTATTGGCTAAGACAGAACTGCAAGTCTTCTTGAAAAGCTTTATTCCAAACTATTACATAATAAACTTAAATAAAAAGTCTTGGTTTATATTAACAGAAAGGTTTTAAAATAATTTTGGGCCTTTCAAAGTCTCTTAAGACTGCTCTGAATTAAGTCCACATTCCTGCTGGAGTCAAGGTTTGTATTAATGCAGTAATCATTTTGTTCAATGTTTTGAGTCGTTAATGACCCCAAACAATACTAACAATGCTAATAAAACCCCTCAACTTGTAGGGGTACATTTCTTTCTGCATCATGTAAACATATCAACCTTATAAAACCTAATTCAATATATGAGTGAAGCAAGGTAACATCTGGGAGTTAGGTAACAATTTTCAAAATATTTATCACTAAAGTATACTGTATTTGAAGCAAGCAACACTAAGAAAGCTAAACCTTTCTAAAACTTTCTTTTGGCTACTGACAATAACTCAGTCCTCACTTTCAAAAAAACCTGCTAACATGACAATTACACAACAAATATACCATAAGAAAATACAACTAAGACTAGATACTGTTCAGTGAAATTGTCTACTATGTAAATCATAATGTTTTAAAGGGGTTCTCACCTCGGGTTTGCAGTGCTTCCTGCTGGATAGGGAGATATTCCACCTGGAATGCCTGGCACATAGGAAGCTAAATAAAATAATGAAGTTGTTTGGGTTTACTTTTCAAAAGTTTAATATATATATTAGGATCACATATATGTTAAGCTCCAGTAAGATGTTTTTCAAAATATTACTGAACAATGAATACAGTATAACACAATGAAACAACAAGAGGAAGAAGAGAAGTCATCCTACAGCCAAACCCCCTCAAAAATGTGTACCCTGCATCCTCTAACAGCACAGCACCCCCAGACGTTTCCCATGCTGCTCTTGTGCCGCCTGGCAAGAGGGATATGTGCCCATGTCTGCTGTGAGCTATCTCTCTGCCAGCTGACCAAGGCAGCTGCTTCCCCCCAAAACATGCAAAGAACTAAACTGCAGCAGACCTTCCCTCCATGTACTGATGAGTTAGAATCTCCTTCCCATATCCAAGCACATTTTCACAAAACGCAGGCAAATTTCGCATTTCTGAAGATTCTACCTCTATAAATCAACAGTGGTTAAAATATTTTTGAGAGTATTTTATTTGGAGGAACAGTATGAGATCTGTAATTGAAGTAAATTACACATCCCTTAAAACAACTAGCTAGAACACCATTTTTTTTGTTACTCACTACTTTAAACTAACCCCTGCATGGATAAAAATGGATCTCGATTTAAAAATGTGCAACGAGTAGTTGTACTAAGTAACATGTGGATACATAAGAAACAGCACCCGTGGCAACGAAACTCCAAAAAAAAAAATGGCATGCTATTAGGGATGACTGTTATGGGTTTGCATGGCAAGGTGGCTATAGGTGTGGCTTCTGTGAGAAGCTGCAAGAAGCTTCCCCCATGTCTGATAAAGCCAGTGCCAGCCAGCTTGAAGATGGGCCCAGGCCAAGGCCAAGCCAATCAGCGACGGTGGTAACGCCTCTGTGATAACATAGTTAAGAAGGGGCAAAAAACTGTGGTGAAACGGCAGTCGGGAGGGAGGAGTGAGACGATGTGAGAGAAACAACTCTGCAGACACCACGGTCAGTGAAGAAGGAGGGGGAAGAGATGCTCGAGTTGCTGGAGCGGAGTTTTCCCTTGCAGCCTGTGTTGAAGACCATGGTGAGGCAGGCTGTGCCCCTGCAGTGCATGGAGGTCCACGGTGGAGCAGATCTCCACCTGTAGCCCATGGAAGGGACCCCATGCCAGAGCAGGTGGATGCCTGAAGGAGGCTGTGACACTGCTGGGAGCCCCGCGCTGGAGCAGGCTCCTGCCAGGACCTGCGGACCCACGGAGAGAGGAGCCCACACCAGAGCAGGTTTGCTGGCAGGGCTTGTGACCCCGTGGGGGACCCAAGCTGGAGCAGCCTGTTCCTGAAGGACTGCACCCCGTGCAGTTCGTGAAGAGCTGCAGCCCGTGGGAAGGACTCACAATGGAGAAGTTTGTGGAGAACTGTCTCCCATGAGAGGAACCTCACACTGGAGCAGAGGAAGAGTGTGAGGAGTCCTCCCCCTGAGGAGGGAGGAGCAGCAGAGACAATGTGTGATGAACTGACTGTAACCCGCATTCCCCATGCATGCACCGCTCGCTCGGAGGGGGAAGGAGGTAGAGAAACAGGATTGAAATTAAGCTTGGGAAGAAGGGAGGGGTGGGGGGAAGGTGTTTTAAGATCTGGTTTTATTTCTCATTATACTGCTCTGATGTGATTGGTGATAAATTAAACTTTCCTTTTCTCCCCAAGCTCAGTCTGTTTTGCCCATGATGGTAACTGGTGAGTGATCTCCCCCGTCCTTATCTCGATCCATGAGGCATTCATCGTATTTCCTCTCCCCTGTCCAGTTAAGGAGGGGGAGTGATAAAGCGGTTTTGACGGGCACCTGGCATTTATCCAGGCCAAACCAAAACAATGACACACCTGAAGAGCCATCTCCATTTTTTATATAATAGCTGAAAAAAGATAACCTTTCGAAGGTAACCATTGTTCTCTACTCATTAAACAATGAGTGTTTAAGTACCTTCAGAGTAGCTAGACTTCACATCAGTTGATTAGCTGTTTAACAATCCAATCATGTTCTTATCCAGTAATTTCTGCTATTTAGAAGTTATAGTTTAAAAAAAATGTTATCAGCACATATAAATGTTTAAGGCTTTAACAGTCTCAGCAATTTAAAGTTTCTTCTTGGAAATCTGACAAATCTATTGTAAAAATTATGTTTTAAATATATTTATTCCACATTTCCAGTAATTTCAGGAATATTACATAAACCAGCTTTTTTTCAAAAGAGCCAAGCTATTTTCCTTGAATGCTTTCAAATGACTCAATTTTTCAAAAAGGGCTTCATTTCTTTTTAAACAGTATATCTAGAACTTACAAAAAAACCCCAAACCTAAATGCCTGTAAAATAAAGAAAAACTGATTACGCTAGTAAAACGAAGTAGCTATTAACAACATGAAAATCCTGAAACATTTCCACAAAAATTACTTTAGCTACGCTAGCACTGAGTGACTACAAGAGTCATCAAGTGCGTTTCAATTGCTAGTCCTTCCTTAAAGCACAGTACAGGTCACAGTCTCTACTAAAACTACACTTGTGCTGACACCCGCTGTTCTTGGAAAATCAGAACAGTAGAATCACCTAGTGCTCTTACAGCTAGGCTAGCGAGGGACAAGCTAAAAAGTACCAAACGCTTACCTTTAGCCAACTATCCCTAATGGTCCCATTTATGTTTGCTACTCTTCTTCTCACGTGTTAAGAACCTAAGACCTTGTTAAAAATGGTTTCTGCTGGAAATTGTAATGAACAGTAATTCAGCTTTTCAGATGTAACACTCCAATCTGATAAAAACCGTATTTCAACAGAAAACAGACACAGCCATAAAAATACGGCAAATTATATAACCCCAAATACAGCTATTCTACCATTAATGTGGAACTGTTATAACATCATTAAACAACCTGCAGCTCACCTAGTCCCCCTCCTACCCCAGTCTTTGGCTTGAGTAGGTCTACTCTACCGGGCTTTTTTTCCCACCAACGCAGTCTCTCTCCTTGGAAGAATTTCTAGTATTTTCTGTTTCCCATTTTCCCTTTATCCTCCACCCACCAATTCTCAGTCTTTAAAATAAGATACCTCCAGAAGTTTAAATAAATACAAGATTTAAAAAGTCATGAGAATTTTTGCAAGAAAATAAGAATGGGTCCCAAGTCTGAGTACCAAATCAACTTAGAAGAACGGAAAAATCACAAGGCAGGATCAAAAAAAAACAATACACCCCAGGAGTGTGGGCATAGGAGTAGGATACATTATTTGCTGACAAAATATGCAGAGCAACAACACACTTTGGAGTATCTCAGTATTTGCAGAAATCAGTAGCCATGACCACTTACTAGTTGGTGGGCCTGTCGCCTGGTATGGTGGGTAGCTTGATGAAGCGGTAGGGCGAGAAAAGACTGGAGGTTCCTCACCAAACACAACAATCATGACCTGAATCAGTTCTAGCAAGTCTGACTGGGGCTGTAAGGGTAAATCACAAGTTACTGATTTCATTAACAGACAGTTCAACTGACTATAACAACAAAAATAGCACTGTTCCATCAGCTCTCAAAAGGCATCCTTTTATTTGTGGGGGTTTTTAATATTTTGATATATATGTATATATGTGCATATTTAACCTCCTTTAAGGATTCCTTTACAGATTCCAAACCCAGCCAGCCTGTATTCAAAACAGTATAGCAAAATACAGCTGCAGTAGTGCTTACACTCAGAATAAGCTGGGTAATACATGGTTCCAGATCAACTGCAGGGCAATAAATGACTGAAGATGACTGTGCAATGATGGATTATAATAATTTTTAAAAACTTAAATCCACTCTCCAACATGAAACATTTTAATCTCATACAGCACATAGCTTTTGCCCAGGTTCAGAATGGCTCAACAGAAAAAAACATTTTAACCCACTAAGGCGTGCACAAACCTCCTTTAAATATAGCTAAACTAGGCTTCTCAGTTTATAACTACGTTTTATATAGGCATGATTTCATTTTGCCAAAATAAGCATAAGCATCACAAATGCAGCACCAGATTAAATGTCCTCTTTCCAAATTTTCTTCGCTCTATGATCTTCTTACTTCTTTTTACTAATCTCTCAAACTGAATGAATTCTGTATCACCTGTATCTTAGAAGATCCTCTTGCTTGTGCATGACCTACATCCTGATCCGGGCAGTCATTTTCCAGTATTACCATGCAAGCGCGAAACTACCATGCACACTTAGTAAATTTATTCCTGTTAATAACTTTTTACAGAACTATGCATCTTGTACCATTCTTCTGACCTTGTGAGCACACTTCACCTTCTTTACAAGTCCATGTTTTGGTCAAAAGTTCTACGAGGCCTGCACTGCTCGATGCCGTTATTTATTGGTAAAGCAAATATATCCATATACTCAAAGTGCCAGCGATGTCTACATACAGAAGTCCAAGTGCTCATGCAAGTCCATTTTAGTTGCAGAGATTAATTTCAGCCTAGAGATGTTTCACAGAATTTATAATTTCCCTTCCATAAATATCCTTATCTCACAGATCTTTCATATCAGCACCCTGCCAGGGAAGTATGCCTATGCTGCATTGGTTAATCAGACAAATGGGAACTAAAGATGCAATTAACCAGGCAACAGAACTCAACGTCCTGAACTTTAAGACATTACAAATAATTAGCAATTGTTTTCATATTAAAAAAAAAAAAGGTTTAAGATCTCAAATAAGGAGGATTATGGTTTTTGTTAAAAATTATACAATTATCTAAAGGAATTCAGAACTGAGCAATCTGAGGATTTCAAGTTCCCTATACTTACATATTTCCACTCATGCAGATAAGGAAGGTATATCTTCCCATTCGCATCAACATGCTTCCCAGTTTTTATTGTCATAGAGCTAGTGGGTTTGACAAAACAAATTGGGGGGTTGAAAGGGTAGGTGTCCAGCAGCCACAAGCAAATTGGGATATTGTATGTGTTACCTAGAAAAAGATATTTTGAAAGATTTTAAAAGTTACTCCAACTCTCTAACTGTCCTCTTGTATCCAGATTTATGGAAAACTCCTAAATCCAGAAAATTCAGCACCAAGTCAGAATCTACTCATAACATTTGACACAGAGCTCACAATATGGCCACAAACTCAGCATTTTTCAGGACAATTTGATTTACAATTATCATTTGCCACTAATATACTATCTTGTTTTTTCTACAATGCAACATTACTAGACCCTGATCTGAATCATTGTTAGCTGCAGCAATAAATGGTTTGCAAACCTCATTCAATTGCGAAGCTTGAAAAACGGGCAGTACTGAAAGAGAACAGATGTTACAGAGCTGTACAAGACTGAAGAAGCAATACTCAACATTAAAATTTTATTCCACAGCAAAAATAGGGTGTAATTTCTTTAAAACATTATACTGTGGACAAGTGAAGGATTTCAGGAAAATAATAATCACCAAAGTAGTAAAGTTGAACTAGGACAAATCTAAATAGCTTTTAATGTAATTTGGGAAAATAACAGTGGCGATGATAATAATCATAATAATAAATGCATACCTCTGTAAGGCACAGGAATGGTTCCACTGAGGCTCATCAACTCCCTAGATGAGCCATCATTAAAAACTGAAAGGGAGCAAACAGTATTTTTTAAAACAAACACATTCGCTACACTAATCTCTGTTCAGATTATACTCCATTTATTCATTAGTGTACGTTTTCAGAAGTTACACATAAACTCAGCTTGAAAGGTTCTGCTCTCGCACATTTATGGACTAACAAATGATATTCTACAGTCAGGTAACTTCTTATGAATATCGTATTTCTGAGAAAAGAATGACTAACTGCTGTCAAACTACCCTCACTGCAAATAAAACTGTTTCCTCACTCAGAGATCAAGTAAAACACGGTGGAACCATACAACTGCAAATCATACAGATTGCTTCAACAATGATCTGAACTCAAACTTCAAAACACCTGTCATCTTAGGATAACAAGAATTCCTTATGCTTTCTCCAAACAAACAGGTCAGCAAGAATACCGAAAATTACTGGTCCATAGGCATTTATCACATGATCAGTAAAGGTAGTATAACTAAAACCTAATACACTAAAGAGGAAAAAATGCACAGTGCTGGACTCACTGCCGTGTCTCAGTCTTAGCTCACAAACTGCACAGGAACCCCGACCGCAATTTGCTATACTATTTATATCAGGTATATTTACCTCAATATCTAACAAGCAGTGACTGTTATCATTAATTTACATTACAACCCCCCCTCATACCAATTTTCTATATACTTGACTATGTTTTCTTTATACTCTTAAGGACTGTCACAACTACTCACTTTTAATGTTTATTGATTTACAGTACTTTCTAAATAGAACTCTAAAAATATCACCACATGATAGCAAAGCTGAGTTTGTAAGACACAAGCAATCTCAGGAAACCAACTCAGGAACCTGACGAAGTTCAACAAGGGCAAGTGCAGGGTCCTGCACCTGGGAAGGAACAACCCCATGCATCAGTACAGGCTTGGGGTGGACCTGCTGGAGAGCAGCTCTGCAGAGAGGGACTTGGGTGCGCTGGTGGACGACAGGTTGACCATGAGCCTGCAGTGTGCCCTGGCTGCCAAGAAGGCAAATGGTATTCTGGGATGCATTAGGAGGAGTGTGGCCAGCAGGACGAGGGAGGTTCTCCTTCCCCTCTACACTGCCCTGGTGAGGCCCCATCTGGAGTACTATGTCCAGTTCTGGGCTCCCCAGTTCAAGAAAGGTGAAGAGCTACTGGAGAGAGTCCAGTGGAGTGCTACAAGGATGGTGAGGGGACTGGAGCATCTCTCCTGTGAGGAAAGGCTGAGGGAGCTGGGCTTGTTCAGCCTGAAGAAGAGAAGGCTGAGAGGGGACCTTATAAATGCCCATATATATCTTAAGGGTGGGTGTCAGGAGGATGGGGCCAGACTCTTTTCAGTGGTGACCAGCAACAGGACAAGGGGCAACAGGCACAAACTCAAGCACAGAAATTCCGTCTGAACATGAGGAAGAACTTCTTCCCTCTGAGGGTGACGGAGCACTGGAACAGGCTGCCCAGGGAGGTTGTGGAGTCTCCTTCTCTGGAGATATTCAAGACCCACC
>Ga0065711_1033008_pt1 | contig 26263 bp, 11 predicted proteins | sample Hoacrofraction12_FD_59098 | JGI IMG/M metagenome (GOLD analysis project Ga0065711, IMG submission 59098) | Hoatzin crop microbial communities from Cojedes, Venezuela - Epithelial fraction 12 v2 (version 2) | ecosystem: Host-associated > Birds > Digestive system > Esophagus > Crop | place... | reverse complement strand
CCCGACCCGAGCCGAGCGCTGCCCCTGCCCTGCCCCGGCGGCGGGGGGTCCGCGGCCGCGCTGGCCTCAAGGCCGGGCGCTCGCCGGAGCCGGCTGCCACTTGGCAAAGCGCTGCCGCGCTGCCAGGCTCGGCCCAGGGAAGAGCCAAGCCCCTACCCCGGCTCCTCCCCTCGCCTCGGCTGGGCGGCTTTTTCGGTTCGCTTTGGATTTTTTTATCCACCCCTCCAGCCTTCCCAGCCTCCCCCAAATCCCTCTGCCTCCTTCAACACCGTCGCTTCGGTCAGAGTGCCAGAAGGATGGTCGTCCGTCCGAAAGCAACATCCGGCAGGATGCCTGTGACAGCGTTTCTCACCATCTTCCCTCTGTCAGCGTGCCTCTGCCGTGAGGGAAGGGGGGGGGGTTTAACTGAGGGCACTGAAGAAACCAGTGTTCATCTGTGCTGGTGGTGCGGATCTAACAGGCCCTGGCGGGACACAAATGCTATGTTTGACGTCCTGCAGCTTCGCTGGGGCACAGCATGCCGGGGTCTTGGTTTTCAGAGGAGCTTGATGTCCTCTCTAGCTTGACAATGGAATTGGGGTGATTCAGAGCAGAAAAGAAAGTCACCTGCCATTAGGATCGAGATGCCAGGCACAGATTTTGATTTGGAACACGTTAGCATCTGGATTCTTGGCCATGAAGCAACTAAATTTGTACTCTTTAAGCAGTGGGGTTTTTAATTTTTATTTATTTGTTTTTAGCCGGAGCTGCAAGTCACCTGCATCCAGATTTCTGATGCATGTACTTGCAGGCTGTGCTGCTGGAACGTGTTCGAGCACAGACTTGTACCCATGTGTTGGACGGGAGATGTGCGATTGCCCTTGCCAGTAAAAACTGAGGCCTAAACCCGACTGCGTTTCTCTACCAGTGCTGGATCCAAGTGTGGCACTGTGGTGTTGGGTGGTTCACGCATGGGAACACTTCAGCTTTGGTTTTTGTAATCCTTTAAAAGTTAAGGTGTCAGCCCTCACTTGTGCCACGCAGAGGCAGGAGCCCAACATGTTCATAATTTAAACAAGGGCCACCTCAGGCCTGGGGGTGAAAGTCATCGGTTTGGAGGCAGGTGCAGTTGCAGTCTGTTACCTCCTCACTGGTGTCCAGTGATGAAGACAGCCAGTCACTCAAAGCTTAGTCACGTTCTTTAAACTACTCGTGTAGACTTCTCACTTTCAAAGCAGTAACACGTCTCTACAGCACTTTGTCCCGCCTATCTTAGATACCTCTTTCGAGGTGGCGTGAATCAGTCTATGGCGCTACCTTCCTCCCTCCATTTGTTATAGACAAACCCTAAATCTATGTTCAGAGAGAACTAGCTTTTACATGGCTAGTGCTAAGGGAGGCACATTCACTACCCACCCACTGGTGTGGGGAGTGTTGGAAAGACTGAGCAAAGACTCCTAGAAGACTAGATATATTGTGCTTCAAACATAAGAATTAGGTAGGTGTGAAAGGGCTTGTAACAGAGAACAAATGTGCGGGAAAGATTTCTTCAGTGACCTTTCTTGACCACTTACTCAAACCGATTAATAGTTCTGAAAATGGGGATGACTGTGAGAAACTAGGCAAAAGTCTTTCTCTTTTCCTTGGTTATTTTGTTTGAAATGCTCTTAAAGGTCATAAAAATCATTCAAACTGCTGGGCACCAAGAAAGCAGGGCATCGTAGTTTATTGACCGTTTTGTCATATATCCCTTTAGGCTCAAATCCTTAAGGCATGAGAGGAGATGGTATTCGTTGTCTTGTCCTTGCCTACGGGGGATATTGTTTCTCCTGAGGATTCAGTTGAAATATTTCTGCTCTTCTGTGTAAAGCGGAATAATAGTTTGCCCATGTCTCAGACAACTCGTGCCAGAGCACCACATGGCTGTGACCCTGCAGCATCGCACTGATGAGCAGCACCGAGCTACCGCCATACCCAGTACAGTGCCATTAGCAGGGGCACACTTGCATTTCTTCCTCATCTCCAGAAGCCCATGGCTGCGGCAGAACTGTATCTTAAACTTCCTCTCTAGTGACTTGTGTTTGTAAAGATATGTAATCTCAGGATATGTAGCTTGACAAATGTTAAGAGTGAAATCATTTACCACACAGAATTGCCCAAGTTTGGCAGGTTGCATAGAAGTCATGCATAAAATAAATGTTAACATATTACTCATGGAAAGCAGAAATTTCTTCTCAGTATATCAGGGAAAGAAGGGAGAAGCAGTGCTTCATTCCTTCTAGGCTCAACAGCCATTGCCTGAAGCACTTGAAAAATCCTTATACCAAATGCTTGCAGTCAATTCTGTATTAACCTCCTGCATGCTGCCTATTATTTGGTCAGCTCATGGTTTCCTCTGTGAGTAAGTATATGCTAGGCCCAACACTGTCTTTGTTTGAGTTAATGAAAAAAGCTCATTGATGAAAAAAGCTCATATAAACTCCAAAGGTAGTTTTTCATGAGAACAGGCAGAGAAAACATATTTGTGCTCTCTGGGGTAAGCAGCATCTTCTTACACACGTACATGATGCGTAGCGCAACAGCACCCGGCAGTACTGTTTGAGTGACGTCTCTAAGGCCAGTACAATGAAAACAAGTAAATCCGCAAGTACATGAGTAAATATCCTTAAGCTTCAGATATGTCAAGGTTTCTCATGCGTAAAGCAGAAAAAAAAAGATAAAAGGCAGGTGAAAATCTGCCATCATCGGTTTCCTTATCTGTGGGAGTGTTTTGAGATAGGACTGAAGACTTCAAGTAGGGGAGAATTTATCTTCAAGATTCCTTCAGGTAGGCACACTGGTGCAAGGAGCAGGGAAAAACAACAACCCCCTTGGAACGCAGCCTGGAGGGGCACAGGCAGGACATGTTCCTTAGCAGAAAAACTTCTTTTCACTGTAGTTCTTCCTGCCCTGGAGTCAGTCAGAGTGCTGGTCTGACCAGGTTACACGATAAATCTAGATTTGTCTGAGAAGATCATGCTGAGAGAGGGCACAGACAGAAAGGAGGGTCAGGGAGATCATCCAGACCACATCGTGTAGATCAGCCAGGTCATCCTTATGAAAAATGCATGTAGATAAAAGTACGTGTTTACTGCTGCTCACACTGTCCAGTTCTGAAATGGAAATTAGGACATCAGGAATTAATACATTGGCTTGGCTTATTGCTCAGTCAGATTTTGAACTGATATACCTGGCAAAAGGTAACTTCTTTACATTTTAAAAATGTTTTAGTAATCTCTTGTGAAGTTGTACTTGGTAAGAACTGTTAAATAAAACATTCTGATAAGGAGAGAAGTGGAAGTGAGAGTTTCCTTCACAAGAGACTTGTTTTAAAGACATACTTCAACATCACTTATGAGACAAGCAAACAAAAAAGTGTTCACTAAGACAATCCAAGGTGAGTCCTGCCATTACATTAGTCTTATTTTTTAATGTCATTGGATAACATGAAATGAAAGATACATAACCACTTTTCAGATTAAATTCTGAAATGCGTCTTATTTCTCTACTGAAAATTAACAATAAAGTAGAGGATAATGTGCAGGAGAAGAAGAAACACTGAAATTTGACACTTAATTGGAGGTTCTTAGAGAGAGAATGATGAAAATTCTGTAATCCCAGCAAGTGAATAAATTAGGTGAACTTTTTTAGTAAGGAGAAGATTCTCCTAGCAGACTCCCAGTGAAGTCAAAGGGAATTGTTCCCTTGTCCTGAATTGCAGGATCAGGCAGGAAGAGTAGTTCATCGTGCAGAAAAAGTTCCAGATGATTACAATGAGCGGGTCTTCAATAATTACAGAAATCATCTAATAAGCATTTAAGATGATTATGTTGTCTTTCAAAAAGTCATCAGCCCAAAAAATGACATTGAAATTGCAGAGAAGAGTGTGACAAACTGCCAGCAGAATCATATTTCTGACACTGCTGTACTCTGGCTCAGTAAGCCCTAAAAGTCTTAGCCACTTTCATGATTCTCTCCTCCTTTTGGTTGCCATTTCTGTCATTTTCCCAATTATTAATATTTTCCTGTTAAGAATCCTTAGATCTTACTTGTTCCTTTGCATCTTATTCTCTGTTGGCCAAAAAGAAATGGCCTTTCTAAAGACTCTGAGCTTGTCAATTTTCCATCCACCTTACAGTGGCCATTTCAATAGATACGTTACTTTTGTTCCTTATTAGCTCTTCTCCATATCTCATTTTCCTTCTAGTCCCAAATTTCATCTTTTTAAACCCTAAAAGTATTTATATGTAAAGCTGCATTATTCCAAAATTATTGGAACTCTGTCCTCCAAGAATTTAGAAATGTTTATGTAATTAATTCTCAGAGTTAAACAGAAGCACTCGTATGTGTAAACCTAGTGCTATGGGAATTTGTGCATTCAGGACCTAAACAACATTGCATGCGTTTAGGTTAGTATTATAGATTATTTAGTTGCACTGCTGGGACTGAACTCAGAAGAAACTAGTTTGCACGCTTGATTCTGAGAATGTAAGAACTTTCTTCTTCACAGTCCATAGCAATTCATTGCTCTAAGCTGCATTTGAAACATAGCTAGTAGTTATTAAGGTTTCAAAGATGGTGCATTCTCAGGACAAAAGGTTTGGTGAGAAGTTTCGTCAGGTTAATCAAGAAAGAATTTAGCAAGTTTTACTTCCCAAGGACTGGAAGTTTCAGTCACTAATATCTAATGTATCCATTTTCTGACAGTATTTACGGAGGTTACCGCTGTGAAGTCAAGCTCTGTCATGCTGTGGCTGAAGTGATTTGTTTGAATTATGCACAGCAACAGCTGCATTAGCTTTACATGACGAGTTCTTTGGGTCCAGAGTCATTTATGAAAGTTAAAATAAAGCCTGTTCTTTCATACTGTAACTGTTTGGAGTATTCCCTACACTATGCTACAATACCAAAGCAAAAACAAAAAGAAAGAACAACCCCAGGAATTATAAACCAGTCTAGCTTCATTGAAATATTTCATTTATACTATTTTGTCCAAACAAACATGAGAATAATTTGATATTTTATGTTGCTGGATTTTTTCTGTGAAGAATGCACAATTTCTTTTTCATCATCAACACTCAGAATTAGCATTCCCAAAGTACTTAGGCTCATAGTTCCTTTTCAGAGCAGAAATGTGTCTTCTATGTGAATTTACACTAACCTAAATCTATCTAAATTCTAACTTCAGTGTAGCAAACTCTACATTTAGCATATTCTGCATATAAACACCCCCATAGCAAGAATCTGCTAGCTTGCTGTTAATTAGGCGTAATAGCCTGAACAGTTATGCAAGTGTATCCCGAGTATGACAATGACATTTTTCTCACTTTTCACAGTGTAGGCTGTATTTAGCATTTGAATGTACTATTTTTTCCCCCTTCATTCATTTATCTTTTTAAAAAACATCTTTTAAATGTTGATCAATGTGAAGTGATCTCCATAGAAGTACTGTGTATTGATGTTCCGCTCAGCTGCTCATTTCGTTCTTATTCTCAAGAGCAATTTCCCAGAGCCTGCTAAAATGAATAGCCCGACAGAACAAACATATATATCTGGTACCATATTGTTTCATTACAGTCAAGTTAGGTTATATTTCATTAACACCTGGCTCCTGAATGTTAAGCATTTGATACAGTCACTTGCTATATAGCAACAGATTTTATGCAACTATGCTCCTTTTTGCTGTCATCAGAACAGGGAATCTCATATTCTCTCGCCACCACTTCTTTGTGAACCTAAGTTGAACCAAATCCAGAACCATCAGGTACTGCTAGCACACCTGTGTAGTGGTACACACTTGTGCTGGAGCAGCTGCAGTCTGACTGTAGATGGTTTGTCAACAAAGGTTTTGATTTTCCTGTATTTTGATGGAATCTATGTAATCGCATCTCCCTTTGGCTTCAGCTTGTGTTTGTGGTATTCAGGAGTTCGGATAAGTAGGTACTTAATGTCTGAGTGGGTATGTATCTACAGTCTAGCACACAGAAGTTAATGCAGCAGTGTTTATTTCAGGAACTCCCTACAGTAGTACAAATTATGGCCCCACAAATTCAGTATAGATTTTTCCTGTTTGCTGTAGGTTATCTAATATTGGAATGGATGATCATAACAATCTTTTTCTTCTTCATTAAGGGAGAAAATATCAAAGAGATTATAATACACAGTACTTTTCAGTATAAGATTGTGCTTCGGTTTTTAAATGTACAAACCCAAGAAATGTCATGTTTCTGCTAATACGCTAACTTGCAATATTGTAGGTCAACGTTTCTGTTGGCTAAGTGAAAAAGGAAGAGGAAATGTCAGGCATGGCTCTGATTCTGCGAAACACTTAGGGCCAGTTCTATAATAGGATATGCAAGAACCTATCCTGATTCACCGGAATTAATATGAGTGAAGTGCCTAAACAAGATGTAAGTGCTTCAATACCGTTTTGGCACTGGACATATAAACAGTTTTGTGATCTTTGAAGAGCCCCACTGGCTATGATGAGAGTACTGATCAATGTAAAAGTACTCACATGCAACGCAGGATCAGAGATGACACTAAGTCTTTGCTTCTGTGTCAGTTATACTGATGTTTCATTAGTATGAAACAATATTTATATAGAGCATAAAATAATAATTCATAATGGTTTAGAGCTTACGGTCTACTCATTTCATTATTCAAGAGACAAAATAGCATAGTGAAATATGAATATTTGTTTGTAACTTTCATATACTTTTTCTTCTTTCTTTGTGTACTTGATGTTTTCTTCCTGATGTTCCACTGAAGAACGAAATCAGAATATAAAGATAAAATTTCTTTGTCATGCAGGGGGCTGTATTCACAAAAGAAAGCTGCAGAAGGTATTATAATGATAAATTAATGATAGCTTTAAAAGAAAAATTATCAAAGTGACAAGGCTCCAAAGAATAGCACGGTAAATTAACAGATGCAAAAGTCAGTAGTAAGTAATAATAACAATGTGCTTTTGACTTTGCAGCCAACCAAATTGTTGTCACTATCAAAATAATAATAATGAAAGCCCTAAAAGAAAAAGAATAAAGTAAAATTTGTAGTGGTGACTGCCCAAAAGGATTTAGAGATGGCTGCCTCCCACGTCTGAGAAGACAATGAAAAAAAAAAGTCTGGATTTTCACAGCTGCTAGGGAAAATAAAGAAAAACAGGCACATGAACACATAACATCGTAAAAGGCATACTTCAGTTGAAAAGTTGTACCATGTTATTTTCTGTTATTACTGTCATGTTGATAGTTTATAACTGTTCTACATTGTGATTGACAGACTTTTTTTTTGTAAGGAACAAACGTATTAACAGGCATATATATATATTCTTTATATTAAAGTATGAGATAGCTAATTCACTGTTACAAGGTTTTTATATCAAAATAGGCAATTGTATTATATACGTGTTTAAGATATTAAACGCCACCCAACTGCTCTGTCTACTGTGAATTACTCCTTCAATTCCTGCTGACCCTTTCTGATTTAATATGTTGAATGGGGGAGGAAAGATTTCTAGAAATTATCTGAGTGCATCAGTAACTCTTTTTTTTTGGTATTCTACAGTTAGAAGAACATTTTATGATCAATAAGGAAGTATCTTATAATCACCTGAACCTATTCAAGCAAACCCAAATCTTTCCTGAATGTGGCCTCTCTGACAAATATGTACATAGAGAAGATGAAAACCAAAAGGCAGAGTAAATGCTAACAGGAAAATGGTGGGCTTTTCTTTTTGTGGTGGAAATGTGCTATGTAAGAGATTAATGGGGAATTTATAGACATTAATATACAGTAATGTAAGCTCAATAATAACAGGCTGTTAAAATGCCTCTGTAAAAATGGAAAGAAGTCTAAGAAAGTAGGTAGAAGAATGAGAGAGCTAGTCATATGAAGAAAAGTAGGGTATTATGGGCATAACTTAAATCTGGCTTGAAGATTACATTAGCTGGGCTATTAACGATAAAAGATATAGGTTAGATGAAGCCAGCAGAAATGTGACATGGGAAACCTCTGCCTTCCTTACGAGCAACAGCCCTTAGGAATGAGATTACTTCACTCCCTTTTAGTTTGGGGCAGAGAACCCGGAGAAGGGTAAAAAATGTTGTAATGTCAGCTTAAATCAGCCAGCAAATTTGATGTGCAGAGGACACGTTTGGGTTTTCCTTCCAACTCGTCCACTCCATGCTACAAGAAAAGGCCGAGGGGAGTCAGAGGGTTCCCTTCTGCGTGCTTTCCCATGGCAGATGTTTATACGAGCATCAATTCGCTTGTTCCTTGAGCAAAGAACAGTGGTGACCTGGTCATTCCTCAGGCTGCAGTGTCATTCAGGGTTGAACTTGAATCAGTCTCAGAGAATAAACTAGTTACAGGGATGTGGTCTGCTCCGCCTTCTCCAGAAACAACAGCTGCAGTGTGAAATGGCTGAGTAAATGAAAAGGCATATGGAAAGGTCAAGAGATCTGAAGGAGTAATGGGCGATTTTCTTAACCTAGTCATAGATTTGAGAAAATCAAGTGGAAGAAATTAAGCTGGTAGTATATATGTGGAGATAAAACACAGATGCTATTTTTTACATAATAAGATTCAAAATACTTTTAGCACAAACACTGCTGAGTGACAAAACCCACAAATATGGAGAAGTAAGTATGGAGGAGGTCAAGCGTCAACCTGAGATTAAAAGAAAAAATAGAGGTGAAACAGAGGTGTGTCCTGTTAAACATCAAACCAACATGTTTCAGGAACAAATAATGAAAATCCAATGGGTTGAGGTGCAAGGGAACACAAAGATATTTCAGTAAAACTATTGAACATACTAAAGGTACTTAGTGCCTCAAGCAGGTAATAAATGTAATATAAATACCTATACAGAAAGTACTAATAAAGTATTAACACAAAATTAAGAACATGGCCAACTAATTCTGGATTTGACTAACAAGCTTTGTCTTAACATTAGTTCCAGTTTTATGAAGTGCACTTCATATTATAAATTATGAAATATTACAGGTGTTGCTCATTTCTCCACCTGCTGGACTTTGGGAATTGAAGGATCGTATTCCTAAAACCCACAAAACACTAAAATCTTCAAACTGATTTTTTTTTTATGCTTTATTTATTTATTCTTTGTGTATATTGCAAATGCATCTTAGACCTGTGGCTGGCAGCTCAGCTCTTGGGGGTCACCAAAAGGTGACTAAGATAAGCAGAATTAATGCTATGAGGTTGAAGTTTACCACATAGTATGTCATACTCCCTTGCAGGGGATGCTAATCAAAAAAGCTTGAAATGACTACCTTAGCTGAATATAAGATCTGTGTGCATGACAACAGGTTTAAGTGGCTTATTTTTATCATCTCAGAGCTTTTTATAATGTAAAATTATGAAGTAAGGTCCTCAGTTCTATTGTGGGATGCTTGCCCCACTTGGGTAACAAAAGGTACTGTAGCAACAACTGTGGCAACTCTGTGCAGAAGAATCTATTGGACAATTCTTCACTGCTTGATATGGTATGCAGTTCTTCAAGGGTAGCAGAATTCAGAGTAGTCCAGAGGCTGTTTTAAATGGTGCAGTTGCCTACATTAACATAAAACTAACTTTAATTCTCATGCATTTTAGTGTTGTGCCAGAAATTACTGCAAACACCTTTTGTAACTGAATTGGAGGAGGAAGCAGAAAGAACTTTCAGTATAATTTCGTGGACTAATTTTTCAGACTGTGACCTACATAAATACTTACACACTTTTTCTTAGTTTAATTCCTATCTGCCAAGCTGATGACAGGTTTTGCTGGCACACACAAGAACAACTTCACCTTTCCAATTTGAAATATATATCTTGTTTCTGAGATTAAAAAAAAAAAGAGAATTGTGCTAAGACACAATATGATAAAGGAGCATATTCTAATTGTTTAGCCCAGAGAGACTGCATTGCATGTAAATCAGAGGAGAATTTGGCTTATGGGATTGTGTTTATCTCTGGGAGAAAAAGCACACCTTTTTCAACAACGTTAAACAAGGAATGAGTGTGGCCAAACTTCACACGTGTGTAAGGAATATGGTCTCAACTAGTTTATTCATCCTTTAGTCATTATGCTGTAACATATAATTAGATTTCTACTACATAGCTAATCACAGAGGCTGGTTTCAGATGAAGTAGAGAGGCTGGCTGCCATCCATGCATTTTTACTGCATTGAAAGAAAATTTGTTGATAGTGTCAAATTCATATGCATAATATCTGTTGTTGAGAGTGTCCTACCTAGGAGCATGTAGCACTACATTTTAAGGGAGTCCTGAACAAAGGATCAACATCTTTAAACTCTTCTATTTGGGAAGAGGTATGGACAAAATACTTTTGGTCTTCTTGAAAGCTTCTCAGTTTAGTTTTCTCATGGTTATGCTTAGTGTTACCTCTATTAGTTCAGTGATAATAATGGGCTCAGGACATAGATCAGAAGGGACACTGGCCAGAGGAGCCTACGATTGAGGAGAGGTAATAAATTATGTGGTGGACCAGATATATTCCTAATAGAGCAGTGCCTCAAATACATTTTCATACTGATGGGTAATAATACTTCCTAAATAGTTGATTGAGACTACCTGGTCATTGGGAGGCACATTTCTAGGGAAAAAGTGATTGCTTTCAATAGCATGGAAGTCACCTTGGAACAAGGCACCTCTGTGTTCCACTGATCTATAAGAATAACCATGGGGACACAGAAAAGGAGAATGCGGCAGAATAGGATGGCAGAACAGAGATCTATCTCCTAGAGACTTAAAAAGCAAATAAATTGAGTGAAAACCTAGCCTCCTTGAAATCGGCTGCAAAACTCTCATTTATCCTGGTACGATTTTGCCAAGAAATCTAGAGTGTGTCTCAACTAGAACTCTGTATTAAAAAAAAAAAATCTAAGTAGACAAATACATAGTAGTTATAATGCAGAACAATAATCTAAAGACTTTAACCCTGATATGAAATAACTTGCTTTCCCATCCTCAGCTTTTTCTAGACCAGTGCTGGCTTGAGGGGATTTGTTACACTTGGATGAAATATGTGAGACAAAAAGCTCAATGAATCATGCAAAAAAGCAGTGAAAGTGCTAGGAGGTGCAGAGGGAAAGATTGCCTGTTAGAGAATTAAATAGAAGGCAGAGTGGAAAGGAATCATTTTTTGAACACACAAAAATATCACCTGAAACAAAAACCTCCAGCTCTACAAAAATGTACTCTAATGACTTTAGGGAAAACTAATTTTAAATGCTGTTTTTCCATGTCTTGCTTTTATAGAAGTTTATATCTGATCTCTAGCTATTAATGATGAAATCCTCCCATGTTAAGAACCAGTACTGGGCTTATGTACTCCTTCAATCTCACTTAAACCTTCCAAATTTGGTGTAAGTTAGACAATAAAATGCTGTGCACTATTGTGAATAATGCCATAGAGCATATTTTCCAGTTTTTATAATGAGATTGAAATACAAATCATTTTTTCTTGAAATGAGCAATGAAATACTCTTACCATGGGTCAACAATGCCCCATTGTTTTGTTATCACCTGCATGCTTTAGGCGAATATTTCATTTCATTTCATATTCAGTTGCTACACTGCATATGCTTGTAGTACAGAGTTGTCTGAGTTAGGTTACATTTATATTCAAATGACAAGTCATGATTCATTTTTTAAAAGATCCTTTGATAGCGCTAAATAGCCTGATTAGAAATATATCATTATGGCACATTATGTCAACCAAATCTTTATGAGGCAGCATTGAGACTGCCTTTAATGTTTATCTTCAGTGACGTCCAGAAACAAAGACTGAAGCCAAGCATGGTCATGCCGAGAATGGAAATTTGAGGAGTCTTTTTCATTTATAATAAACACACCCAGCTGGGAGCACAGCTGCTAACTAAGGAGCCAAAGCTCTAGCTTCCTGCTACCTGGGAGGGTCTAATTACAAAAACCACCTAGACTGGCTCTCAAAACTACAAATGTGGGGTCAGGATTAATTTAGGCATGGTCCAGAATACTGTCAACCCTAAGGCATTTAAAACAACATCATATCACTAAGCAGTGGGGATATTTTATACAGTAACAGAAATCCAAAAAGCTATTAAAGTAATGTACTTCCAGGGGTATTTAACTTCAAAATCCTAATGGACCCAGTTTGCCTGATCTCCTTTTAAAAAGCCATTTGGAAAAAAAAAAGGACACCAAAGCAAATCCACAGTCTCTTCTTGAAAGTGGAAGTTTAACACTTAAACAGAAAAATAGCCCTTTTCAGTCCAACTTGTTTAGCAGATCACATTAAATGAAGATTTAGAAAATCACATAGAAAAGTCTTACATATGAGCCCATCTTCCTTACTCTTGTTATAAAAAAAAATGTTATGATAAACTAGGAAGCAAAATAGTCTTCACTATATTTAGATATTCTTGTAATTGCAGCTCAATTTCCTGCATTTTGAGAGATTTTAAGATAGTGCAGGAAAAAGATTTTATAAAAAATAAAAACCGAATGTAATTAGTGTCTAGTGAGATGTCAACAAACATGGGTTAGTTGTTCCAACAGGAGGACCCCTGTTCCTAAACCTGCAAAAGGTTTCCTTTCCTTTGTGTGCATCAATAACCACGTTTGTTTATTTACCTACCAGAAACGGCCAGACTCTGTCGGCCCTTTTCCTCCACAGAATCATGAACTGTATATCAATCAGGTGTATTTTATCATAGGATTTTGCCATAGGGCCTTTTATCTGGCAGTTAAATCTGTATTTTGTGTGGAATTTGTCTTCCTGGTTTGCTGAGTAAATCACTCCAATTTATCTTTCCTTTTTCTGTCCTTTTTTTCCTATATTTTAAAATTTTTCCTAGTGTAGGATATGCTTGCCATAAACACTTAAAAAATAAAATGTTTAATTATTGTACATACATTGTACTGTATGAAAGAGAATGGGCCAACCAATTAAAGTCCAAATATGGCACTTAAAGACAATAATATAAATTGAATATGTTTTGCCTAATGAGGAGATCCTGCATGCATGCTCATTATATCAGTAAAGTAAATAGTCAATTAGCAAGTGATGAATGAATGGTGAAATGTGGTAACCAACAGGAGGATGCATGATACAATGCATAAGAACATCCCTTCTGCATTTTCTCTGTTTCCTGCCTTACCTCTTTCCCCATTCTGCACCTGTCTCCCTTACTATCTGCCCCTCTTCTTAAAGTTTCAGGGAACCTCCCACTCTTCTATGGGAGTGTCAGGAGACCTTCTATAGGAGCAACAGGTGAAAATGCTGTTTTTCTTGCTTCTTCGCTTCAAAAATTGGAGGAAATATTTATAAGAAGGGCAAATCCTTCCTCCTCCTTACTCTCCCCACTTCCTTTTGGACCTGCACAAAAGGATGAACCAAGACAGGACAGACAGATATCCTAGAACAAGAAATTAAGACATTCCTCTTTTCTTAGCACAGACTGCTGCTTCACGACACATGCACAGGAAGTCTGAGAAACCAAAAACCTTCACAGAGACATTTTAATGCTCTTAATTTGGGATTACTTTGTCTGGCACTTCAACAAATAGTGAAGCGTGCAAAATTCCATGGAGGGTGTGGGGAGATTTCTACATTCTTTATCCCATGAAGCGTGTTGATCACTCCAAAGTTCTTTGGCTTCGGATGGTTCACTGGAATGTGACAGAAGTCTTGTAGGACTTCATGAAGTGCCGCTGTCCACAACATCAAACCACTGCATGTCATGTTGCAATGTGTATTTTGCACACTCTGCTCTTGTGCAGCTGCAGAAGGACATGAAGTTCAGAGAAACTAAGGCAATGTGTGCATGCCAGAGCTCTGTTTAAATGAGATTCGGATACCCCCAATAACTACAAATCACATCCAAAGGATAGGTTGATCCACATATTGATTTTTGGTGCAGGGATTTATAGTCACTATGGTTTTGGAAAATGGACGGCACTAAGATAATATGTCTAAAGTGCTTATGGTCTTTTCCTTCATGTTCCATCATAAGCTCATGGCAAACAACAGCAATGGTTCTGGCATCTGTCTTTCAGACGGTTTAAAACCTTCACCATAACTGTCCCTTTTAGCCTGTCCAATCACTTAAAATTTCATTTTCATTCAAAATCAGAGTTGAAGTCCAGATATGTTTCAAATTCATGCATCTGTCATTAAAGGACACAATTCTTTCTTGCAGTCTGCTTCCCGGTGTGTTCTTCCTTCATTACAGAATGCAGAAAATAATTTTCTCAAACACTGTATTAGCTGCAGTTTTGCCCAGTCTTCCCGTGCTTGCAGATGTCCCCAGCACGTCCTGGCGTGCGTTGCCGCAGCTGCCTCCACCGCTCGTCGTGGGGATTCTTCGAGGGCTGCTCTGAACACGACTGTGCGCAACGCGTGGGGAAGCACCTGCAGACTCGAGCAGCTCTGATGAACAGGCTGGAAGGGAAAGGGGAACGTTTAAATGGAGGAGTACATAATTTGCCCTTCTTCCTCGTTTTCTATCACTAGACTATGTTACAAGAGGGTTCAGGACTCAGGAATAGATGCTGACTTACGAGAATGCAAGGCACAGACTGTATATGCATTTGCAAGTGTGCTGTGTAGGATCAGAGGATAAAAGCAAGTTTAATCATTTTTATTAATTAATCAGCTGCCAATCTGCTTCTTATAAGTGAGTAAGGGTTCTATTACCTTCTTTCTAGGCATCAGCTTCCTATGGATATTAATGAGAATTATGTGAGCTTAGTTACGGTGATATTTAGTTATAGAAAAACATTTTTCTGTTCTAAGCAATCTAACTATAATTTTCTAGGACATACATGTACCCTTTTTTCATCAGTAGATGTGCCTGTGGTTTGCACTAACACTTGCTAAATACAATATGGTATTTATTTCAACATACAATATGGACTATCCTTCTTTCATTTTTATCACTTGGAACAGCTTGATTCTGAATATGTGATACACCTGTACTACCTCAGTGGAATGATCTCATATTGAAAATTTTCTCCCGCAGAAAGCAGAACTACAGATGCAAAGTGCTTTTTTCAGTGACTCATCTATTTCTACTGATTTTTAAAACTCTCTATCAAATTGTTACTACTTGGAGTTATGATTCCCTAACCACACCTTATACCTATGTTGCCCTCGAATCCTGCTAATTCAGGAGTTTGATTTCTTCTGTAGATGGATGGGGGGTAGCTGTGTTAATTGTTCAACAGGGTCAGATAAATTTCTACCAGTTGTTACCAGTACAGTAATGGCATAGGCAAAAAGAAGCCAGGATACCAACACACCCTAACCTTCTAAGTGTTTCTTGCTTATTTAACATGGGAAATAACATCCCTGTGAAATCTGTTTTGTACTCACAGCCAGATGATATCTTCCTGGTGCAACTGGTCCCTCCTTTATGCAGGCACATATATGACAATCTTCCATCTTGTTCTTCATCAGAGGAAAACTCAGACCAAAAAAGCAGGACAAAATCTACTTTAACCTACTGCAGAGATTAAATGGTGAAGACACAGTTAACGGTACTTTGTTAGCTTTCAGGGAGGTTGTTAACAGCAGCCAAAAGGCACACACCTATATATCACAGAGCAGCGCAGCATCTAGCAAAAAACACTTGATGCCGCCAGCTTCCTGGTAAAAATCCCTCTTAAATCACAATAAAAGACTCAATCCCTAGCATAATACTTTCTGAAAAGAAAAATACGGCCTGCCAGTATCCTGCTTTAGCTGGGAGGTAGGGAAGATTTCATTCACTGTTTATCAGTGTTTATGTCCATGCCCTTTCTGTACAGATGGAAATGTGGTGAAGCAGAAGCTATTTGGGGAATATAAGCAGGCTGGCAAAGACATACAGCAAGATATGAAAATAAAAGGCTCGGTCCTGTGTGTTAGAAATGGCAATGCAAACTAGCTCCAAATCTGGGATGAATGCTTCACTTTTGCAAGTGCTGCTAGTTTTATTTTTGCACAGTTCCTAGTCTTGAATTTCTGTTAATGAGACTTCTTAATCAAATCGTTGTTTTATACTTCAGTTACATATAGATGGATAGCTGACCAAGGAGGGAGAATAAGATGTCAAATTACTGTGTCTGAAGGTTTGTTGACCTTTCATAATACTGTTTTATGTGCCATATCAATGGTGGCTCCTATCATGTATTTATCTGGCTCCTGTACTAATAAATGAGCGTGATGTCTCCCGAGAGATTGACACAGTGTGACCTTGGATGAGAGAGGATATTTGTTTTCTGTTAAATATGGCATATCTCTGCAGCCTTTCAGAGGTGTGTGTTTCAAAATACTGGAAACAAGAATTGAAATCATTAAATACACATACCCAGACATACATAGGTACTTTTTCTTGAAGGCTAGACACATCATAGATCCACACAAAGAAGAAACCTCGCAGACCCCTCTACACAGTTCTACAGTCTTGAATTCAGTGCTTGGCACATGTGGCTAATCTTGGCAATGGGCAAGCAAGGAAGGAAAGCAATTGTACGGACATGCTACAGTCCCCAACTTCTCTGGGCTCTCCCTTAATCTTTGTCTCTGCCACCACCTTAAGTGTCCTGCCAGGGGGCTCACCCATGTGCACTGCACTACGGAGCTGAGCCAGGACTTACACTGCTCTCTTCCAGAGGAAAGCCTGCACAAGGGTGGCTGCCTCTGCCCCTGGCACAGAAACCTCTCATCCGCTTAACCGAAGTAAAGGGTTGAGCTGAAGTAGTTAAAGTAGGCATCTTACTGTAATTTAAAACAAGATAAAATGCAAAATAAACACTGAGAGTGCAATTTGCGTTTTAGGACAGAGTATCTCTGGAGCCCCTTAAGCCCTTCACAATTAAAACATCATGACAGATTTTAGTGTTTTGGAGTCAGTCCCTTTCCCTTACTACTTCCACAAAAACCTTGATGTTCGATATAAGGAAAAGTTTTTAGGTCGTCTAGTCTGTCCTGTGCCAGGCTTGGATTATGTTCACTGGTATTATGCCAGTTTTCTAGCCACCTCCAGAGCAGCAGCTTATTTTTTCTCTTCGTCAAGGATAGTGTTTTACTGGCAAGAATAGTATGAAAAAAATATATATACTGCAGTATTTTCTATGGAGGCCAGCCAAAAAAAAAAAAAAGTGGAGTAAGGGAAAGAGAGTGAGAAGAGAGACAAAGGAGGAAATAATGAAATAGAAAAGAAGGAAAGAAATATGGTAAAAGCACAGGAGAATAAATAAGATGTTAAGAAGCAAACAGAAAATTAGCAGGGAAAATAGCAAAAAAATTTAAAAAGAAGAAATTCTTAAAATGAAATTTTTTTGGGAAAAGAAGGTGAAATAATTTAAAAAAAAATCCTAAAATAGTGTTATTTTGGCACACTGTTGCCAGAAAGACCAGGAGATAAGAAAAGCTTGTCATCCTTTTATTTTTGTTTTTTCCATTCCTTGGTATTTTCCTGCCCTGTACAAATTAAATTTGTGCCACACTTTTTTTTCCTGAATAACTTCTTTTTTCCTTTTTTCCTTTTTAGCAGTGTTTTCCTAGATTTTTGGGCAACCCCTCACTACTACTTTCCTGTTGTTGTTTTGCATCAACCTTCATTATGCATCCATGCAGTGATTTACTCATAACACAAGTCTTTGGCTATCTCGTATCATCAGTTTTAACATATCTCTTTCAAGTGATTTTTTTTTTCCTGTTCAAAGAGATAGAAAATAATAACAGGGACTCCAAGACTGCAAAAGGACAAAACCAATAACAATCTGTATTTCAAATTAAATGAGAATTACAAGTAACTTGCTTACCTTTGGATATCTGAAATGATAACAAAGTTTTCATTATTAATCTGGCAATAAAAGTACAGGACAGTCAAGGATGGGCAATAATTCTGAATCAGACCTCTTCCATAGAAGTGTTAATTATTAAAGGGGAGTATAGCTATAATCGAAGTTTGTCAGCATAATCAAAGCCGTTATTAGGCACAGTAAAAATGTGGACCTTTGCCAAGATATTCAAGAGTAATTTTCCAAGCCTTATTCCTCTTAGCTATCCTTAAGTTCTCTCTGCTTTGCTGTAATATGTTTTTTGTACTCCCACATACAAGGGTGACATTGTCGCCATGAACATTTTGGTCATTCATAACGAACTTTCTTTTTCTCTCAGAAAATTTTGCAAAAAACTGTTACAATCATTCAGTTCAGAAGCATGTGTGTACATCTCTACTGCTCTGTCACCACAAAACTACAAAACACTTCTCAGAATATGTAGAAACAGAGTTTGTATTGTAAGGGCTAAAACAGAGAGTCCAAAGAATCGCCAATGTCCCAGAGGTGTGTAGCGACTGGGATTTTGTCAGGTGAAAATTTCCAGGACATCAATTCTAGTTGCTTGTTATTACAGGCAGGCATATCAAACTAAGTCTTTTAGATTCCTCTTATAGATAAATGCTCCATTTCTTTTTCATGACAATATTACGATGGCATCTTATCTTTATCTGGTGGCACCATGCAATGAGTTATTTAATAGAAAAGCAAGTATTTCTACTACTCTGTCATTTCCAACAGAAGAGCCCACTGTTTACAGAAGAAATTCTTGCTTTAAGCCTCTAAGTTCATGCCCTTACTTTCAATATTGTTAAACTTCAGCTTTGCTTTGCTCTAAGGCCAGGATTTTTATATGATATTCTAAACTGAAAATATTTCACATCTGATGGCTGTACATTTTGCAGCAAAAATTGTGGAAGCACTATCAAAGTTGCAATACAATCGGTATGTTTTTTCATAGATGAGATCTACATATAGAGAATTGCTTTGCTGCTTGCCTGATTGAGACCGTGGGTTTTTTCTTCACTTCAAAACCAGTGGCAGCTGAATACAACAACAGAAAACTCAGTCTCATGTGTCAGTAGTTATTTTCATGACATCTTTCAAAAACTTTCCCTGTATTGTTAATCACAACTGGTAAAAATTCAGGATGGGTCTGCCACATATCTTTCTCACAATATATGGCCAGCCAGAAGAGCTCCTCTTTTGTACATAACCCTTCTAGCAGGGAGAACCAAATCCTCCACGATACTGAGGACCACACTGTCTTGGGTATTGGTGGGGAAGGGGCATGAATTAACAGGAATTCTTAGAGATGCCTTCTGATAAACACACTGGCATAGGTGAAAAAACACAGCAGGTCCTTGAAATCTATACATAAATAAAATGAGATCCAAATAACATCATAAGCTCTCAAAACTTACTAGCCTGTTGTGAATATCTGAAAAGTAAATCCTGCTAAATCCTGCATTTGCCTGCAACCAGATGCAGAGACTATAAGAGAGTAGAGCATTGATTTTTTTTTTTTTTCCTATTTGATTTTGCTTCTAGTATCATCTTTCTCCTAGCATTTCTCTAGGTTAGCACCTCTGAGATAGTTTCATTAGTGGTAACAACTGTCAGAGTGCTGTTTCAAGCAGGAAATAGTAACCATTTAAGTAACACATTGCTTACAGATGCTTTGAACAAACCAAGGTAAGATAATATAGTGGTTAAACTCCCTGTAGCCATTACAACTTGCCTACACTTATACTCCATTCTAAATGCTGAATAGAGTCCTCAGGACAAAGCTGAAATGTTCAGGCTGTTGCTTAGATACTACTTTCACAGGCTTCGTATGAAAAATCTACATATATAGGCAAGTAAATAGATAAGAGTTAATAGGCTGAACCCACAATGGACAAATACAAATCACTTCTTTTACACTGTATTCGGGGATGGAAGAAACATGTGGAATGCATAGAAGTCTCAAGCTATGCAAAATGAAAATATCTATACTTCAGTGGGATGCCCATGCACAGATATTTGGGGCCAATCTGTCGTAATGAGAACAAATTACATGAATTTGCAGTAATTTGGGTCACTCGGTTTGTCTATGTGTATTCTTGCTGTATAGGATACATACTTGAATATTGTGTGCGTTTGCTTACACAGGAGTGTCTTCTAATTTGTGACCTTGCAAGAACAGATCAAAATCAAGATCATATGCTAAAGTTAGAGAATCACCTCAGTCACATACACTATGGGCTTTACTTCCTAACCCAGAGGAGTTAAATTTGCAATGGTTCACATATTCTATTCAGAATGCCCAAATTATATCAAGTGAAAACTGCTTTACTAAAAATAGATGCTGTTCTGCATAAGTATTAGATTGTTTCCTGCTACGCCATTTCCTCAGTTAAAAAAAAAATTTAAAAAAGAGAGAAGAAAAGAAAAAAGCAATTTTGGTATGTGTTTTGCTAATATCCAAAAATTAATTTGTTAATTTTTTAGCACCAATAATTCATGACTTGGATCAAGACAATGAACAAACTGCGGGTTATGTAAAAGCTGACAGTTACAACACCACAATACCAGAGCATTACCCATTATGTAGTTATGGTGACACATACTATTCTTGTGATACACACCACAAATTATATAGGATTTTTGAGTAACTCCATTTTGCTCTATTGAGCAAAATGAAATGGCTACACAAATTGTTGCTTTTTGCCTTTTGTTATATTTTTTCTTAATCCCCTGCAAGATAAGTGTGTGCCTTCATAGGCTTTGCATTAAAAAACAATTGTGAAAGCAACAGAAGCAGAGCAGAATTCAATACCCAGATTATACTGGAGGAAAGAATAGATAGCAAAATAGTTCTGAAGTAAAAAAACAGTTATGTTTTCTAAACAATTTTTTTCTCCTTGAATTAGCTTTTCATTGTTCATTTGGTCCTGCCTTAAGCATTATTTTTTATATCAGCTTGTCATTTATTTCGTATAATTACTGCAAAGATTAAACAAATCAGTCCAGATATTTAAAACGGCAAATCGATCCAATTTTCCACATTAAATGTACTTTCCATCAATTTCCACCACAAAAGAGTGTAAACCAGCTGCTGTGTACCACTCCTGTTGCAACTTGAAGGTGAATAATTACGTACATATGCCATTTTTTGTATTTCTGAACCTGACACATTTACCTGATAGTGAAGGGGGACGGAGTAACTACTGACAGAAGGAACTGTCCTTCAAACACTTTTATAAAGAGTTATTGGAACAACAATGATATTCCTTACATTATATACTGCCTGCAAAACTATCCTACGGTAGATTATCATTTTCCTGACGTGGGTTTCAGTGAGAGAGACTGTGTTTTACTGATTGATGTCAATGTTTGCTTTTATGAAGTGAGCCATGTTCAAATATTATCAGTATAAATATGCTTATAAAAAAAGAACTTCATCTTCTCACCAAGAATCACATCTCAGCAGAGGTGAACAGTATTGTCTGGTTTTGTTTTTCTCTAAAAGAATATTGTTAAATACTATATTTTTATTAAATACCATGCTTGATTTTTTTCTCAACTTTTCCCCAAAATAATGAAGTGTTGATAAGTTTTTTGTCTACAGAAACAGGTGATTATTTAACATGTGTTTCCACTAAAAAACAAGCAAACAAATGGTTTATATCAAGAAAACAAAGACACCCAAGCCATTTAATTGAATCTTTTGACAATTTATAATCAAACCAATCAAAATCATGTTATAAATTTTCCACTATGAACCAGATAACATTCCTTAGTTCCTCCCCACTGCATGAGACAATATCTTCCTTCCCTTTGAGGGAATGCTACATTGTCCCAGCTGACAAAGGGGTGGAGGATCTTTATTGAGAAAACCAGTTCAGCAATCCACAGCTATTTGATGTTTATATGCTTTTCAGAATAGACAGGAGGCATTCACATACTTAAACTCCTTGCTAGAAGGGATCACAGAAATGGGAGGGAAACAGCTGTTCAGCCTTCAGGGCAGATGACCCTGATGTGCCATAGGGATCCGTGATGGTTCAGGTCAGGTACCCAGCAGGGCACTTGGCAGCTCCCTCTTGGCCAGCCCCTGCAGCAATCAAGGTGTGCAGATGCAGGGGATGTGTGCTCAGGTCTCACCCTGTCATGGGGTCAGAAAGCCTGGAGGTCATCCCTCACAGCACAAGGGCTGAGCACGGTTCCCATATCCCATGATGCAGATACAAGCCTGAGATACCTCCTTCATTCTTCCCTCTTCAGAACTTACTTCTCTTTGCTAAGCAAGGCCTGGATCTTGTTACACTATAAAAGTATACATCCCTTGTTAAAAAGTGATGAGAAGTAAAATCACCCCCATGGAAATGAATCTGATACTAAGAATAACACAGCGAAAGGGAGCAAGCTCATGACCTTGTGCCCTCCCACTGCAAGAAATACGGAGAAGAGGTCTTCGCAGAGGAGCACGTCATGACTTACGCCTCTAGGTATCTTGTTTCAGTGATGGCATAGTGCTACAGTTGGATGGAGCTTTTGAGAGCCTGAAAGAATTAAATCATATATAACTGTGGTTTTATTTACTTTTAGTTAAAGTAGTTTGATGTCTCAGGGTTAGATGGTTCCTTTCCATTTTTACTGTAAATGATGCAATATATAATAGTGGAATGGTCATAAATACAGGTACTTCGAATCTTAACTCATAATCAGTAAAACTCTACTTTTATACATACACCATTTACTAAACTGTATTTATACAGATAATTAATGTTAAAATAAACTGCATGACAATTTCAGATAAGGTCTTAGAACAGTATTTGTTAAGTCCATTCTTACTCTAGTCAGTCAGTGGAATCCCTTCCCCATTAAACATTATGGTTCAGCAACTAATGTAATGTCCAGACAGGTTCAGGTAATGCCCGTAGTCATATAGACAATGGTAACAATTGTTGGTTTAAATTACTATTTTAATTAAAAACTTTCTAACTGATATTTTTACTAATAAATACTGAATATAGAGCTTAAAAATTCAAGATTTAAAGATATTGGGTTTTTTACTACTGTTTTTTTGATTGTTCAGCAAGTCTCAGGCAAGTTGGCTGGTTTCAGCGGCCCCAGTTTCTCAAGATGATGCACATACTGAGGAATAAATGTGAATCTTCTAGATCCATCTCCAAACAAGCAGCCCTGGCTCATCAGGACATTTAGGCTCCTTTTCTACTATTGACGATCTTTGGTCATAGGTTCATCTTCAGAGGAAAGTTCATCTTACGTTTGTTTCAGTCAAGAGATCTATCATGTCACCTATATCACCAAATTTTTTCTGTTGGAGCCAATCAACTACAACAAAAGAGCATTCACAATTCCACACCCCCACCCCCCAACTGCTTTGTTTAGTTTGGCTAAGTCTGTGCTTAAATTTTTGTCCGTAAAAGTAGCTGTCCTTCCAAAGCACATGAAATGGGCATGTAGACATAATGACAGGCACTGTACATTTTTAATTTACTGGAACAGTACCATTCATTCATTTGCTCATTCACTCATTCATTCATGAAGTTATTCTTATGTTTTTTACAGTCATCATGAATAATGTAGTCACAGAAAACTGCAGTTCAGCAAAAGTATGTCAAAATTTAACTATATGAGTTGTCGCTTTCAAGCTACATAGATTAGGGGTCAGAATGAACAATTTAGCAGCTCAATCATGAGCTAACCCTAAAAATTTTTTCACACAACATATTCATGGCAGATTATCAACCAATATTACTTTCAATTGCAACACATATCTTAGCATACTTGACATACTGTACAAAGAATGGAAACAGAGAATTTTCTGTTTTACAAAAAAGAAAGTATCCAAATAACATAACCACATATTTTATGTACATTCCTCACAACAAAATTATGGAAGGGTGAACCAGTAAATGACAGTACTCAGTTTCCTGCTGTTGTTCAGCTAGTTGAACACACTGCTGATCACTCTGCTAATCAGATGTTTAAACCCTTCAATTATGTTCTATAAAAACACTTCTAAGACATAATTTATCTAATTATCTACTGATTTTACGCAAGAGAAGAGAGGTAGCTCAAACCACAAGGTAGTACAAGCTATCTCCAGGAGGGCTTTACCACTGGTAGCTCTTACTTCAAATGTCTGGATAGATCTTTCAGTCAACCTGTTTGTGGCAGGACAGTAAAAAGCTGATGTGACATGTTTGATATAATTTCTTTTGACAAATAATAGAAACTGTTTGAACATGAATTGATTTCCATTGTGACGTACAATCTGTACAGAAGTTCTCTGTTTTTGAAGACAAGAGTCTTAAGAATTCACCAGCTGGGCTGAATTAGCTGAATTCATATGGAATAATTCAAGCCATTTACAGTAGTCATCCACTACAGAAAAATATATGTATATGTATATGTATCATAGAGATATATATATTCTACCAGTGATCCATGTAATTTAGGTTCAGTCCTCATCATGGACCTCGGCATCGGGACTGACTCTTGAAGGGCCTTCCAGCATTCAGAGAAGATGTTTTAGGGTGACAGAGCCCCAGGGCTTGAATGAATGCAAGCATGTAGTCAATTACGAGGAGCCAAAGCAAGCAGCAATTTTCTGAGCAGAGATAGTTCAATGCGGACAGAGACAGCTGCTAATCTTTTTCTATTATTATTAAAATAATAATAAAAAAAAGGAAAAATGAAAATTATTATTTGCAGTCAAATACAGGTCTCGGTTAATTTTTTTAGCTCCCCAAACTAACCTAAGAGCTTTCTTGTCAGTCTAGGCAAATCTGGAAGAGATTTAGAAGCAAAGTCAACAGGCCTTTGAATATGATTTTCTGCTATATACGCATTAGTACTCCGCCTCAATATGGAAAATGAAATTAAAGTAACTTTAACTTCATTTCAGTGTTTCACAGCAGCTTGGGATGATATAAACTTCTTGTCTGCATCGGAAACTTTCTGACAGTGTGCACACCAACATGTCATGTCTAAAAGTTAGTAGGAAGGAAGCAATATGCCTGGTGTGCTAACCAACAGTGAGAAACAATGACTCAGCAGTCTTAGAGTACTGGTCATGTAATAGGGATTAATCTTCCACTGCAGCAAGGAGTGCATCTAAAATGTACTAGATTCACAACACAGGCAAGCCTAGCACTTGTTCAGGTACACATACAGGTGTCCAGCCCTGGCACGCAGCTACACGAACAAAATAACAACACAAGAAATTATAAGACACCACAGAGAGCAAAAGTGGGGTAACAAATCTGCAGACATCTAATTCTGACGTGGCTACATTAACAAGATAGCAACATAAGAAGTAGTAGAAATAAGAAATATGATTGATAACAAAACATGAGAAGCAAAAAAGTGAGAAAAAGAGAATAAAAGCAAAAGTGTATGATTTAACTAGCTGTTTAGTGGTATCTGTTGGGCAGCCTTCTGTTGATCGCACTTGGAGAAGGAAAACAAATCCATTGTTGCTCTGATCACATGTGTCTGAGTTTTTTCTGTGGTAAGTGGGTGTACTTCAGGTGTTTTCCCTAAAACTGGTGAGGGAATACATGAATGGAGTGGACTAATCCTAATAGCTGTGGTAGTTAACTTTTAGCATAATCCATATTCAGAGTTAGGCATCTAAGCTCACAATAAATAGGCTCACAAAGGCCAAGAAAGCTAAACACGCCATTCCTAAACGCTGAAAAATATTCCGTCCCTTACAGTAAGCTGACTTCAGTGTTCAGTATGGTTGTTAGCTGCCAAAACTGCTTGACACTTACCTGTGCACCCATGAGTACTGAGGGAGCTGGCAGATGTCATTGCTGAGCCACTCTCCATCATCTTTGAAAGGTCCTGGAGGACAGGAGAGGTGCCCAAGAACTGGAGAAAAGCCAGTGTCACTCCAGTCTTCAAAAAGGGCAAGAAGGAGGATCCAGGTAACTACAGGCTGGTCATCCTTACCTCCATCCCAGGAAAAATGATGGAGAAACTCATTCTAGAGGTCATCATCAATCAAGTGGAGGAAAAGAAGGTTATCAGGAGTAGTCAACATGGATTCACCAAGGGGAAATAACGCTTGACCAATCTGATAGCTTTCTGCGGCGGCGTGACTGGCTGGGTAGATGAGGGGAGAGCAGTAGATGTTGTCTGCCTAGACTTCAGCAAGGCTTTCGACACAGTCTCCCATAACATCCTCCTTGGAAAGCTCAGGAAGTGTGAGCTTGATGAATGGTCAGTGAGGTGGATTGAGAACTGGCTGAATGGCAGAACTCAGAGGGTTGTCATCAGCGGCGCTGAGTCTAGTTACAGAATCACAGAATCACAGAATAGTAGGGGTTGGAAGGGACCTCTGTGGGTCATCTAGTCCAACGCCCCTGCCGAAGCAGGGTCACCTA
>Ga0065711_1033007_pt1 | contig 26264 bp, 16 predicted proteins | sample Hoacrofraction12_FD_59098 | JGI IMG/M metagenome (GOLD analysis project Ga0065711, IMG submission 59098) | Hoatzin crop microbial communities from Cojedes, Venezuela - Epithelial fraction 12 v2 (version 2) | ecosystem: Host-associated > Birds > Digestive system > Esophagus > Crop | place... | reverse complement strand
TTTTTTTTTTTTTTTTTTTTTGGGAACAGAGTAAGATAATTCATGCCCTGTTTGTGCTGAGGACATGAAAAACATTTTAAAAATTTGTCCATGAGAATGTATTCAGAATTTTCTATTTGCTTTTGGTAGGCTCCATACCAATTTTATTGCGTAATGTTTAGATAATGCAGGTTGTTTGGATGAAAGGCAGTGGTGTCTGGAGGGCAGAGTCTGGGACTGGGATCTGCAGACTAACGAATGAATCCCTTCCTGGTTCTAAAGAGGCATTCCTAAAAATAACTCAAGCTTCATCAGAATACGCCCTGAATTGAGACCCAAGGAGAGCAGGTTTCTATCCACATCTTCCCTGTGCGGCTTGTGGAGATTCTGCATCTCCGTGCCCGTTCTAGACCAAGGCAGCAGACTGGTTGTATCCAAGGCTCTCTGTCTCGGGCAGTGTTTGATAAGCTACTACGCCGGGGTGTTCTATGTACTGTGCAACATGGATCATCCAAGGAAATAATAAAACTTCAAAACACAAATGTCCTCTCTGCTTGCAGATTTATTTGTCTGCAGTCTGGCCCTTCAAGGCCTTTTTATCTTGTCATTGTTCTGAGCAATTGGCATCAACTAGAGAGATTTGGAGCAACTGTCTTGCTTTGTGCTGTTCACCTCTTCATTGTGATCTATTTGTGACATCATGTTACAATCCCAGATGTCATGTTTGACACGAAACTGAAATAAATGAGATTTTTAGGGAGTATAAATTGTGTAGGGTTTTTTAAAATTATTTTTTCGAAACAAAGCGATTTGGTTAAGATAAAGTAGCTTTTTAATTAGGGATCTGTAAGATCTCAGCAGGTCCTGGTTTAAGCCCTTGTTCCGTTTCCATTAGCAAAAAAAACCAAGATAAAAAAGTAAATCTTATTCTTAAGAGGGAAAAAAATCTTCACGCTGTTATTAATCTCTGTATAGGTGTTCCAGGGTGTTCTCAGATCTCCTCCTTGTCCTCCTTTGGGATCCAGAGGTTCATCTGTGCACAGAAAATGAGAGATCAAAAATGGTTGTTGCTTAGAGCTTTGCATGCAGCAAGTGTAGAACATTCACTGTAGAACAATAAGTACAATAAATCGTTAGGTTAAAACAGAATCAATTCTCTTTTTAGTGAATTTTTGCTTACAGCTGAGTTCTTACAGGCAACTGCCTTCTTCTGTACACAAGTACCATCACTTGTCAGAATGTGATATTGTTTCTCTGTGACCCCAGGGACTCACACTGGTGTGCTTTCTCTGCAGGTCTTGGCAGAACTCAAGGAATACGCTACCGAGGTGGATGTTGACTTTGTGCGCAAGGCTGTCCGAGCAATTGGGCGATGTGCCATCAAGGTTGAGGCAAGTATCTGAAACTTGAGATTGTCTGTGGTTCTCAGTCTTTAAAAACAGTGATGGGCCTCGCCGTCTCATTCTCACATTACACAGATTTTCTTGCTCCTGTATTGGCAATTGAGTTTTCAGGGCATGGTTTAGCAGGCACGGTGGTGTTGGGTTGACGGTTGGACTTCATGATCTTAGAGGTCTTTTCCAACCTTTATGATTCTGTAAGTCACCTGGATACCCAACACTCATGGGCAAAGCTCCAGCTGAACAGTAGGACTTGTGAGCTTCAGTTGAGTGTGTCACAGGAGGGTGGTGTGCTCCTCTCGGACATCAGCTTGCAGGCAGAGCAAGGCAGAAAAATCTTCCCTGATGGAATAATTTACTGTACTGGCTTCAGTGGAACAGTGACCATGTATCCACGAGGACCTCCTTTAAATAGCTATGGGCCTGACATTTTGAAGGGGGAAGGAGAAGAGGTTGTGCAGAGGAACTCAGTATTATGAAATGTTTTGTCACTGTTTCAGCTGAACAGAACACATGCATGGAATTACAGAGATCTGGGGGCACTTAAGTGGAGTTTGCAGAAGCATAGAGTGACTCTGCTTATCTAGTGTTAAAGGTCCATGTAGCTCGTAGCTTTGTTTGGAGTGTGCTCTCTTTAGCCTAGATGCTTATGCAGGTAAGTTCCCAAGAACCTCTGCAGTTGTCCAGAACAACAGTCTGAAATGAGCTCTGCTAGTTGAACATCCACCAAAATGCTCATAATAGAATTTTTTGGGGTTTTTTTGTGGTGTCCCTGTTAATTTCTCTGTAAATTAAGCTCATAGGCCTGACAGGAGCTCAGAAAGCCTGTGAAGAGAGAGAAGACTTATTCTGTGTTGTTGGTACTTTTCACTAAACTGATAACAGAGTACAAAATGTCACATAAGTGGTATAATTTCAGCTGAGCTCGTTTAGCTTTTGCTAAAGTGTGTTCCCATGAGCATTGCCTGACAGCAGAGTTAAATAAAAACCTAACCATGCCTGGCTGAGTATAGTGTCAGTGCACAGGTTTCCCTTGTTTCAGCTAAAGTACCGTAAGTCTCTGTAGAGAGGACACCAGCTTCTGTCCTCTTGAGAGAACTGACCACCCGTACAGCCTTCTCTTTCTTCCTTTGGCTCCTAAAAGAAAGCCCGGGGCAGTGGTAAGCCTTTAAGTGGGGCCAAGAGAGCAGGTGATCGCGGTCTCTGTTTCATGTCCACAGTTCAAAATACTGTAGTGCTCCTTCCATGTTGTGTGCAGGCGGGAGGCTGTCTAGATGGAGCCAAAGCAGCGACAGTATAAAATACTCTCAAGCATGGAAGAGGGCTACTGAGAAGTAAAAAGCAGCTGGCGGCAGCCCTTTTTGTGGTGGTGCTCGTGCTGGGAAGTGGGAGCGTACTTTAGCTCTCAGTAGGGACTTTCTCACTGGGATGTGGCCGTGTGTCTGTCCTAGTTTGACATGAAAGGTGGTGTATTCCTGCAGTGTCAAGATGGTTTTAGTTTTTATCCTTTCGCTGCCCTCATCCCCTACACTCTTTCTTCCCATTCCTGATACCATGGCAGTCGTATTCAATATGCAAAGGACTAATAATAATGTCCCAGCAAATTTGCAGTGACCCTCTAACTGTAATGGTGTGTGTCTCAATAAGTAGTGTTAACCTTGATTTTTAGCAACACTCCTTTGAAGACACTGTTGCTAAAGATGAGATCTGTTTACTCTTCTGACGAGAGCCAGATTTGAAGAGGGCAAATACAGAACAACTCATTACAGTGTCCTCGTCTCTAGGTTAATCCCTGTCCCCAGTGCATCTGTGTTTACTAGAGGCTGTTTGCACTTGAGTTATGACTAATGGAAGAGCATTCTCTCAGCCATCAGTGTCCAAGTTCCCAAGGCTTAGAAATCTGCTTTTTTGACATAGGGCACAGCCGGCAGGAGCTGTTGATGAATGAGTATTCACGGGGAACCTCAGCTCTGCCTTCAAGGATCCTACCTTTTGTCTAATTGTCTCTCCTAGAAGAGTAAGACAGTAAATTAATTTGCTGTGACATGCGCCGTAAAGCAAGTGTGGCACTCATTACCTTTGCTGCGCAGCAGTGCGTGGTGCTAACAGCAGAGGTAGCGCTCATTTTGGAAATGTAAGCAATAACTTGCTGAATAGCAAGGCTGATGGATTTTGCCTGGGCTTAAGTAGTCATATTGGTTTGGGGGATGTCAGAACATCGTTTTGCATGGATAGACTAGTTAGACTCAGAGTCAGCTGGAGTGTGTCTACAGCAAACCGTGTGGCATAGCTAGACGTGGGGTGAAGGTGTCTGGCTTGCGCATCGGTCTGCTCCGTCGACAGCACTAGGTGAAGTGGTCATCTGATTGTACGGAAGCAAAGCACCACTCCTATGGGGAAAGGAAATGAAGTGGATGCAGTAAGAATAGCGATTCCTCTGGAGCAGAGGAGAAGCAGAAGGAGCTGTATTAGAGGGGGATTTGTCTCGGTTCCAGAAGTTTCTGCCAGCAGCCTGTTTTTTAGACATCATTGAGGTTTATGGCTGTGAGCATGGTATGTACTACTTTGATAGTCTTGTGAGCTTTCATTTGGTTTTTGCAGAAGAACAAAGCAAGTTTGAAGTTGGTTGATTGTCTTTTCTCACTCCGACTTGAGAGCTGTTCTGGTCGGGGCATCCTTTCATTTTGTAAAGGACTGCAGTCCCCAGAGACGTCTGCCTTCAGATAGCAATGTGTTTACAAGGGATGGGGTTAGCTGAGATGTATTTTGTTACAGGGGGATTTTGTTAGAGCGGCTGCTCTACTGTGCATGTGCCCACATGACCACACACTTTCCAAGGGACTCTTAGGCTAAAAATCAATACTGCATATTTCAAAGTGGTTCTTGTGCTCTTCCTGGAAAAATCACGCTTCGAAGTGTCTAGAGAAAAGGAAAATCGACCTTAATTTGCTTTTTCCTTGAATTCTGCAGCTCTTAAAGCTTTGCTAGTTGTAGGGTCTGACAGGGCTGGACTGCTTGTTGCAAACAGTGACTGATGCTGTACTATCTGTAGAGCAGAGTTGGCTTAGGACAGATTTACCCCAAGTGTCCCTTCAGGCCACTTGTTCAAACATCTAGTGAAAGTTGTTGAGAAACTGGTAAGAGATGAAATTGCAAGCTCTGAAGCATCTTGCTTGAAATGACTTTGAGTGGGGTTCCCGCTGTGAGCAATGTCAGTCTGCGTTGAGCCGGGGCCATGGTCAGTCTCCATGAAATGGAAGTGTCTTCCAGGTCACAGGCCTCAAATCTCTTCCTGAGCAGAAGAGACTAGAGCAGGACGTTGTCAGAATGCTATTTTACTGCCACCTTCACAGCATAGTACCTGCAAAGCTGTGCTGAGGAGGGAGAGGTGTCGTAAAAAAATATTATACCAATCATATTTTATATCTGTCCTTAACTCTGATGCCAGTTGTAATGGATTTTTTCTGTTTGGTATGAATTTCAGGGAAGAGTCTTATGGCCTTGAGTGCTAGTTTGCAAAGGCAGAGCAAATGCTGGTTTATAGTATCTCCTCACTTGGCTGATCACCATGCCAGCATTGCCACTGCGCTTGTAGGCTGTGTTTGTAAGATACCACAACTAGAGTCACGAGGGCAAGGAATCACCAAGAGGTTTTAGTCTCTGCTTGTCCTGAATTCAGCTCTACAAGTCCTGAGGTTTGTCCTTGAGATTTTTGCCCATTCTCAAAAAACAGATTCCTGTGGCTTAAATGCCATTTCGTTCCTCCTGCCTAGACTTCAAGTGCTCTGATAGTGAAGGGGACTATTTGCTCACTTGAGTTGAAAAATCCACCTACGTTGCTATTGTTTGTGCCTTACGATGTTTGTCTCGATCCTGAATGCTTTATGAATGTTCTGATGGTGACTGCCTAGGCAGTGTCATGAGCAGTCTGCTTCTCACATTAATCACCAGCTGGGTAATGAGGCTTCATATGTGCTCTGCTAATAACCAAATTGCTGTCCTTATTTGAGGCTCTCCAGTGCTGGAGTTGGTTGCTCCTGTGATGTCCTGCCTCACTGTGCTATTTGGGAGTAGACCTCCCTGGATTGTTTGCCTCTAACTCCAGTTCCTTGTTATCTTGCAGTGCCTGTGGCTGGGAATTTGGAAGTAATTAATGTGAAAGCTGAGTTGGCAACAGCTGGATTTCTATTTATAGCCATATCTTCACATGTTACTAGTGACCTCACCCTAAAAATACCAGACCTGTTGCTGCTGTGAGCTGCTTTTTGTTACTGTTCTTGCAGCGTGATTGACAGTATGGTTTCTCCTGCCTCCTAGCTTCCCCAGACACCTTCCAGCAGTCCCTGTCAAAACTCTCCCAGGCCTGGTTGCCACAAGCTTGGACAAGTCCAAGATCTCATTCGGTGGCCTGTTTCAATTGCTATCTAGCAAGAGGGTGATACAAGTAGCAATGCAGGCAATGTTCTTAAGGTCTCATGTGTGGTGATCCATCTATCTACTGGCATGGTTGCTTCAGCCATTACTTTTTGCAGGAGCTGGAGTCAGCTGTTATCTCCACTGTAATACACAAGCACTTGTCAACTGCACGTTTTTTCTGGACACACACACGGAGTTGGTAGCTGTTGTCCTTTTTGTTTTCCCCCTCTGGGCCCTTCCTCGTAGAATCATAGAATGGTAAGGGTTGGAAGGGACCTTGGAGATCATCTGGTTCCAAACCCCCTGCCATGAGCAGAGACATCTTCCACTAGACCATGTTGCTCAGAGCTCCATCCAAACTGGCCTTGAACCCTTCCAGGGAGGGTGCATCCACAACTTCTCTGGGCAACCTGTTCCAGTGTTTCACCACCCTCATAGTGAAGAATTTCTATGCAGGCTTCATTCCTCAGCATGTGCTATGGGCTGGAATAGAGTGTTTCTTCAGCTTGTTTGAATTGTCGTCTTCTGTTCTTCTTTCCAGCAATCTGCAGAGCGCTGTGTGAGCACGCTGCTAGACCTCATCCAGACCAAGGTCAACTATGTGGTCCAGGAGGCCATTGTTGTCATCAGGGACATCTTCCGCAAGTACCCCAACAAGTACGTGAAAGTGGTATAAGACTTTTGGAAACCCTTGTCTGCTAATATCAGAATAGAGCAATGTAAAACTCACTCAGCATAACTTACCAGGGCTCAGAAGAAAAGGTGGCCTTTTTTCTGAAAAGCAGTGTCCATTCTGATTCTAGCTCCTAGTATGGTAGGATTCAGATGTTGGGCTGGATGAGGTATCAGCCTGACACATTATTAGTTTGAATTGATAGCTTTTCCTTCCCCACTGCTCCATGTTAATGTTGAGTGTAAACCTTACTCAAAAGCTAGTAAAGCTCTTGCAGAGAATGCCAGAAGGAAAAGTTGGCCGAGTTTACAGCATTAGGCTTCTGATTTTGCTAGTCTCCTCTAGAAGGCTTGTATACAAGGCCATGAAAGTTCATGGTGCTCGTGGTCTGAGGTCCCAGTCAGATTACACTGAACAAAACATTGCTGGATTTCTCCAGCGAACGTTCTCTCTGGCTTGGGCAGTACTCAGCTTCTTTTAAGCTATTTCTGCAATAAGGTTTTGTCTCTTCAGCTGCAGAACAGCAGCAGTGCTTTTCAGCAGAGACTTCATGATAACCTAAAAAGTAATATGGGACAACTGCAGGCGCCTCTGGCAATTTCTGCTGTCAGTTACAAGATAGATTGCCTGCTTATAACAGGGATACCCACGCATGGGAATAGGGGAAGCTAAATAATTAGTGTGGGGTATTGTCTGTTTTACAGCAAAGCCTTTGGGGGAAGGGAAACATCCAGTTTAGAGTTACCAGCTGGAAGATCCAGCGAGGCTGCAGGATCTGATACAGACTCATGGTTTGAACTGTTAGATCAAATGTTCCCTTTAGCAAAACAGAGAGGGTGGCAGCTTTGCTCTTGGATTCCACATCTGGGTGGTCTTGCTGACTAACGAAACTGCAAAGCTCTTGAGGGCCCCGTGAGATCTTAGTACTCAGCTTGGAAGAAGAAAAAGCCTAGGAATATCTTCTGTAGTTGAGTGAAAATGCTGCTTGTTGCATAGAAATACAAGACATTGTAATTCAGTGCAGGATTCTCTGCAGAGTGATGTGAGCAGAGGTGGAGTAACACAAGTTGAATTCACCCCAGTAACCCACCTGTACTCTGACGAATCAGGTATGAAAGCATCATTGCCACTCTGTGCGAGAACCTGGATTCCCTGGATGAACCAGATGCCAGAGCTGCCATGATCTGGATAGTGGGCGAATATGCAGAAAGAATTGACAATGCAGATGAGCTGTTGGAGAGTTTTTTGGAGGGCTTCCATGATGAAAGTACTCAGGTAAAATTGTGTTTTGCTTCTTATCTGTAGTGTTTCATGCAGTGCGTGCATGGGATGGATGGTGAATATTATTGCAGTGGTCAGAAAATACCTCCCAATGAAAATTTCAATATTTAGCTAAAATAAAACTCTTGGAAGTCTGTAGACTTTCTCTGTTGTCTGTATCTCCCTAAATTTTCTTCTTGGAAGGAGAAGGCAGAACAGGAGGGGTTTCTAGATGTTGCATACTTCTTGGGGAATAGCCCTACTAGGGACCAGAACATACAGGAGAATAGTGCTGAGATGCATAGAAGTACAACATAAATCTCAGTGCTGGTCAGGGACTTGTCTGTGAAAGTGTTTTGCAACAGGCAGGAGTCTGAGCCTTGTTGTATTGGGTTTCACTGGCAAGGGAGAGTGTAGTGCTGTTATAAAGTGTAGAGCTTGAGTTTTGTATCAGTAAAGGATGTTGAGACTTGAGAAACATTGTTAAAGCATGGATGCGTTTTCTGATCTTCACTGTGTTCCTTTCTTAGGTGCAGCTCACCCTACTGACTGCTATAGTGAAGCTGTTCTTAAAAAAGCCTTCTGAGACACAGGAGCTGGTTCAGCAGGTCCTCAGCTTGGCCACGCAGGTAAGCCAAGGTACCCAGTGGTCCTCCAGACACTGTGTTGGCCTGCTGTGTGGTGTCTCCCATCTGCCAGGCCAGTCAGCTGTGCAGTACATAGGATTTAGGATTCAAGCATGTTCCCGTCACTTCCAAAGAGGAGGAATTTGACTCCCTTTAAGAGCTGCTCTGTGCCTGTTACCATGCCATCTGGTATCTGCTCTCTCCTCCTTAGCTCTTACTTCGTCCTAATTCTTTCCCTGTTCCCCCCACGAAATGAAATGTTAGGGACAGGGTAGAGTTAGGAAGAAACCAAAATGCTTTCTCCTTGAACATAGCTTGCAGTTAAAACATCTGGAGCTATGACAGAGGGAAAGGGCCTGGCAAAGACTGCGTTCTGTGAACAGCAAAGCTTAAACAGTGCTATGAAAAAGACAGAACTGAGGTTGGGGTTTTTTGCTTTTGTACTTGGATGCTGTCAACCAATGTGGCAGCTTTGCTGGAGGCTGCAACAGAGGGTTAAGATCCTGGATTTATTATGCATGAGGTGCTGAGTTATGAGCTCAGATCACTGCAGGCGGGGCTGGGCTTGAGCTGGCAGCCAGAAGGGCTGTAGTTCTGGAGGGCAGAAGCAAGAGATGTCGTGGTGGCAGGATTGGGTCCGACCTCAGCCAATCCTCCTGCACTCCCTGGCTGTAATGACTGGGGCAACTGTGTGATGGTGTAGCCCAAAAAGAGCAGCTGCTCTCCAGACCTGTGGTGTCAAGTGATGAAAATAGTCTTCCAGCTGCTCTGAATGGGCTGCAGTTGTTCCTGAGCAGAAAAGCTGGAGTCAGTCATTAGCTGGCCTTTTTGGTCCTCTTGTTGCAAGAAGTCGTGGCTGTGGACTTACTAGTACTTAACTTCTATTCTTCACTTTAGAGGTGTTGCATTGGTCGAGGGCAAGAAATCTGTGGCCTGCTTTTCTTGTTTCAAAAACTGCTATTAGGCAGGCTCTTGGCTCCTCTTTGGAACGGAGTGGGCCAAGGGCATGCTTTGTTGCTTGTCGAAGCCAGCAGAAGAAAGGTACTAAGTGTTAAAACCCACTATGCTGAGTCACAAAACACTTAATGGCACCCTAGGAATATAATAGGCGTCTGTTTTTTCTCTGTTTGTCACAAATGTTGATTCAGTCTGGCTTCTTGTATTTTATATTAATAATAAGTCGATGTAGGATAACTGGCTGCAAAACACTAAAAAGCCTTATGCTTCAAGGTTTGATTTCTAGGTAGAGATACTGTTTTTCACTTGTGTGGGAAAGTAATTACATGTGTGTTTCTTTCCCCAGCTTAGGTATTGTTGCACTTTGAGTGTCTCTTAGGGTATGTCTGCACAGCAAACTGCAGGTGTGGTTGTAGCAGGAGCCAGCTTAATCCAGCCAACACTGGTAAAAATAGCAATGAGGCAGCTGGGGATGGGAGGGACACAGATGTGTGGCGGTGATCGAGGTCCCTGGCAAGCCTGTAACCTAATGGATGGCACAGAGCCTCTGCATCTCCGTTGCTGTGGTCTGCTTGGCATGGTGGGTAACTGAGTTAGCAGTGTTCATTGGTATGCACCACAGGTGTGCAGGCAGACCCTGGAGAGCAGAGAATTGGGAGAAACGTGGAAAGGGAAGATCTGAGCCTCTTGTTCCAGCAGATTTGCTAAAGTTTCAAGTCTGTTTGTTTGGCTGTGAGAAGGAGCAGTCAGTCTTGAATCTATATATGCCTGCAAGTAGATAGGAGCGTGTGGTCTTTCATGTCTGCCCTTGCAGAGGCTCTGCCTGATCTTGAACTGCCTGCTGCAGGCAGGATGCGGAGGTTCTTGTGGGAATTGTTAAGGGCGAAAGGTGTAAAGAGTCCACGACTCCACCATCAAACTGAAAATCAGCACTGCAGAGCAATCTATCGGTTGACCCAGACATTGTACTGTGGTCCTTACGAGCCAAATGAGCTTAGCATGCTCAGCCTCATTGCAAATAGAGGTTTTGCCGTGTGCCTGAGAAAGCTGGCAGCAGTGTGAATGAACACAGAAGAAGAAGAGAAATGCCGAGGAGGAAGGCTAATGAGATGTACGATACACTGCCAGATTTTTGCAGGGGAAAAAACCTCAGAAACATTTACCCTGTTATTCTGCTGACCTGGGGATTAAAAATCCCAGCTCTTGTTTCCAGAAGCAGTTGAAACATGTTACACTGCAGCATAGAACCACAGTGCATCCCTATCCCTAGAACACTACTCACTTTGCTGCTCTGGGCAGGGCTGTTCGAAAAGGAGAGAAGTGATTAGCACTTCATGCAGAGGCAGAAGTATCTGCAGTAAAACAATTATTGACAGCTGGAGAACTGATGAAGTATCCTAACTGTATCATTAGCATCTTTTCATACTTCATTAGATAACTAAAAGTCAGGAAAATAAGATCTGTTTTGGTGTGAAGAATATGGCTTATTAAGATCCATCCTGTAGCTCTGCAGGGTCTTTTTGTCCAGGGGTGTCCTTGGGTATGTCATATATTTGCAGGAATCTTGGATCGTTCTGTTACAATATGCAGTATTGCATGCCTGCTCTTAGGATGTGACAGTCATTTTGACTCACCTTCTTTTCTCCTGTCTGCACCCCCTTGGAGTTTTCGTGATACTTACTGTTATATTAAGTGGCAGGAGAGTTTGGCAAGCAGTTGATAGTTCTGGGGTGTCAATCCTGGGCTTTTTGCTCCCTAACCAGCTGAGCAGGAAGCCAGGCATTAATACTTCGGTTCTCACTTTTAATTTTGGGGTGTTCATCACAGCAAGTAGTTTGACATCATTCTGAAATTCATATCTGTCACTACTGGATGGTTGGGCTTTTTTTAATCCAACGGAATCACTGCTAGAAAATTTACAGGTGTTGGTCCCCTTTGAACCTGTGACTGACGTATTGCTTTGTCTCAGGATTCGGACAACCCAGACCTGCGGGATCGTGGCTACATCTACTGGCGCCTTCTTTCCACGGATCCAGTGACTGCCAAAGAAGTGGTTCTGTCAGAAAAGCCACTGATTTCTGAAGAGACCGATCTGATTGAACCGACTCTGCTAGATGAGTTGATCTGCCATATCGGGTCTCTGGCTTCTGTGTACCACAAACCGCCCAACGCTTTTGTGGAGGGGAGCCATGGGATCCACCGCAAACACTTGCCAATTCACCATGGAAGGTAAGCTGAGGCAGCCGTGGTGGTAATGGACAGGAGTGGTTGTTTCTTTCTAGCAAACAGTCCAAAAGATGCAAAGATCTTTTACAACACTCCAGTGGGTTTTGTATTGATTGTGTAGGGGCTTGCAGGCCATGCAAGGGGCCGTTTCATTGTAGATTTTAGTCCTGGGTATGTAGTTTCTGTGACAGAGGAAGTATCAAAGTTCTTGTGTGAGGGAAAGCTGTGATGTTTTTTGAGAAGGCACTGACTACAAGCCCTCTTGACATGAGAGTTTGAATAAAAAAGCAGAAGCTTTGGATAACTGGTGCAAGGGCATATTTCCAGGAGGAGGACGGCAGTGGTAAAAACAAGCATCTTACAGAAGGATACACTTCTCTGACTTTGTAAGAGCTTCTGCTTCAGCAACAGCGCAGCTTTACGAGCCTCATTTGTGTAGAATAATACCAGTTTCCTGGAACTGGCAACTACAGGGATCCTTTGCTCTTGGAATATGAAATGGGGACGAACTGGTGAAAGTGCCTTTCTCACTTGGTGCCTATAAAGCAGGGGGAATGTAAAAGCCATCTAAGCCCCATCACTGAAGACTGTTTGGGCTTAGAAGATGGCTAGACTGGTATGGTTCTATCTAACCTTTGGGGAGGGGGGGAGAAATGCTTTGGCTTATGGTCTGGAGCTTTATTGCTTCCCCGTGATTGCAGTCTTGGAAGCAGGTTAGACCTGCAAGAGCAGGCAGTACAGTAGTCCTGGGCTGTGGCGGTGTTGCTGTTGAGCCTATTCCTGTTGTTCCTCATTCAGGTAAGCGGTGCTATTTGCACTAATGGTATTAATTACAAATGCAAGTGTGCTTTACAACAGGAGGCAGAGTATCCAGGCTTACCTCTTAATAATATTCCCAGAGTGATATTTGGAGTGCTAGTTTTTGCTGTTGCACGGATAAATCAGTGTGCAATGCTGCTCCTTTTCTATTTTCTGACACCACTTCTCTGCTATTCTTAGCAACTAAAGCTATTTCTGTAACAACTAGCTTCGGGAAGCCGAGTTGTTTTCTCCCTACCCATGAAATCAACTCTGGTTGCGTTGACCCAGGACTGGCAAGCACAAATCTACTAGTCGGACAAGAAACACAGTGGCTGCTTTCCGCAGCTACCTCTCCTAGTCAGAGATTTGCCTCAACAGCAAAATGAGCTGTGGTTGGGGTAGCTTTGGTGTTTGGTGTTACCAGCCTTCCTGTACGCTGTTCTCTCAGGTCACTACAGAAGCTAACATTTTAGAGGGTTTTAGTCAGCTGAAGGAATCAGCTTTTGCAAGGAGTGGTCTTTTTACTAGCTTCTAGCGCATACTGCATACGTGGCTTGACTCTCATAGCTCATCCTCAGACTATCCGCTGACCTCAAATATTTTCTGACTATAGCAGTGTTGTCCATTTCCATGGTGGCATTTACTAGTAAATTACTCATTACTTTGACATAAAACCTTCAGGCCTCAATCATCAGTGCTCAGCTGAGGAAGCCAGAGCTTGGGGATGGTCTGGAGGGTGCTCAGCAGAGCACACTGTGTACTGACACGGTGCTCTAGCCCATTTGGTAAATTAAAGTGAGTGTTGTTGCTTAATGGCACACCAGGCTTCTCCGATGTAAGCTCACCTCATAAAGAGGCACTGTTATTTTGGTTTTCTGCTTTACTTTTAGCAAAAGGACGGTGAAACCTTACAAGCTGATGCCAAGGCCTCCTTGTACCATGTCACAGCATACCAAATTGCCACTTGCAGCCATCGGAATCACAGTGAGAGTGAGCAGCTCTGCAGGACCATGGTTGTGGGGAGCCTGAATTTGTGCATCCAGTACGATTTTTACTGATTACTAAGAAGTTGATTTGCCTCTTGCTAGTGCTGAATGTGCGTGAGAAGATGCATGAAAATCTGTCGGTTTAAGGCAAGTTAAGTGTCTCCAGTGAAAGATAACGTCACCTAGCTATTTGAAGTTATCTTCAGTACTTCTGTGCTCCAGTAATGACTATTCTGGTGGCTGACCTGGCCGCTAGAGATTGAGGTTTTCCTTCAGATTGCACTGTGAGATAGCGGTGGAAGCATGGAGGTGTGGAGATGTCCACAACGAATGTGGCTTGAGAGAGTCAAAATAGTGTTGCCTTGAGTAGATGGACAGAAGTAGCTAGATGAGTGGTGCTTTCCTGAGTTTAAACTTAGGAGGAGTTATTTATGGTTGACAGAATAGAATTCATTGCATTTTGGTTTGTTTCGCTTCCTTTCAAAGCAGTGTAGGACATGTTCCTTTCAGCTCTCGGCTGATGGGAAGACCTGTTGAACAGCTCGCAGATGGTGGGATGCTCCTGCCTCTTCGTTGCACTCAAGTGTCATAGAGTTGCAGATGAATCCTAAAGGTGGGGGAAAAATCTGATTGCTTGGCAATGTTTCCTCATGTGGTGGCTCCCGCCACCCCTGCGAAGCTGTAATGCAGCTGGGAAATTTGAGTAGATGTTTACGGGGCTCCTGGGAGGGGAGGAGACATTGGCGGGAGTCCCCATTCCCACACAGGGGGCTGCCAGAAATTAGTTATTCTGCTTCAGGCTGTGCATCCCTTGTGACACCTAACATCTGGGCTTTGCTGGAAGTCGAACTCATAGAGGGGCCAAATCTTCAATTCTCATGGGCAAACCCAGCTGCTAGGCACTGACCAAGACTATAAGGGAGACGACTCTTATCAGGTCTTTCTGCCCTGTATAACCCACATATTCTTCGTTCCTTTTTTATTTTTCTTTCGAAGAAAATGCGAAGTTGTTTATACAAATCTCTTCAAAGAGGCCCATTCTGTATGGGAAATGGAAGGCTTGGTGTTTTGGTTTTTTTTTTAAATGCAAACTGACTTAGCTTTGTCCTTTCCTAATTTCTTGATGGGCTTCGGGGCAACTGCAGTTACACAAGACCTTGAAGGATTGCTTTATCTCCATCAGAAGAAGGATGAGTAAGTGTTGAAGAGGTGTAGTGTTAAAGGGATTATATACTGGGAACGAACCAAGTGTGTGCACTACCGGCTTGTAATGTGCCTCTGCTCATACATGCTGTTCTTCCCTGTTCTCAGGTTGGGGGTGGGAGTGGATCATGGTAACCACTTGCTCTTCAAACTGTTTTAGTTAATTGTTCAGCAAACTGAGAAGTCTCCCTGCTGAAGGCAGAAGCAGAAAGGACAACTAATATCAGTACTATTAGGGGTCTAAAGCTTTTGATGCAAAGAGGCTTTCAACCCTTTCTGTTGCTGCCTGGTAACTAATTTGTTTTGCAGTCCTTATGCTACATCTTTTCCTCTTGGCACTGGAGTTGGGAGCAGCTTATACTCTGTCGCTAAAGCTTTCACCTCAGTAACTGAATAAGGATAAGGAAGAGGATTGTGGCTACTCAAAATCAGGAGCTGCAATCGTTACAGAAGAGCCCCAGTGCTAAAACAGCTTGTCAGGACGCTGATTCCTGTGGCATTTGTGTGCAATTACCTGTTGGCTGCATCTGCAGTAATATGAGCTGGAAATAATTTTGTCAGTTACTGCTAGCAACAGGACACAAAATAGATTTTAAGTTATCTAAAATATTAGTCTCTGGATTTAGAGAATAAATATATCTTTATGACATCTCCAGGAGCTAGTCAGTCTTACTCCCCGCCCCCCCCGACTTTTGTTGTAAAATTCAGTGGCAAGTGAATATAAAAGGTAGCCAGGCTGCATATGATGAGAAATTTTGGAAGATGTATAATGAGCATTTCTAGACTAGTAATTAGCATGCCTGCTAACTCACAGAAAATTAAATTATTGATAGAAGGAACAAGTCAATTTTAGATTGAGGTCTTTAATTACAAAAGAGTTGTGGAGCTTGGTGCTGGTCAGTAGAAGGTGGTTAATCCAGATCTGTGTGGGGCGGTTGAGTTTGCATTGGTTAGAGCCAAGGGCTCAAGAGTTTTATCAGCATTAGGTCTCTGAGGAAATCTGGGTTGTGAGGGTTTTTTCCCCCCATATTTACATGTAGTTCTCCAGGCCCCGTGGGCTGAAAATCATTTCCATAGGTTTCTTCTGAGCTGGGAAATAATTATTTCCAGTGCTGCAGTCTATGCAGTACTCGTGACTCACTGTTTTGGAGGGGTCTGTGATTCTCAAGGAGGGCAGACTTTACCCCTGAAGGTTCCCTTTTCGGAATTGAAAGCCACGCACAATGCATGGAAAGTCTTTGTGCTCAAAGCATGTGTTGAAGAACCACCTGCCATAACACACTGCCTTCTACATGGCAGTGGTCAGATCAGCTGCCAGGATAAGCTTTTAGCTGGCTTCTGCTCGTGGGCCACGTCTTGCTGTGTTTCCCTGTGTTGGGAATCTGAAGCTGGAGACTGAAGGTGACTGGTGTTTCTCTCTTCTGCTTCTTGTTCCTCCCACCCACAGCACTGATGCAGGTGATAGCCCTGTGGGCACGACGGCCACTACAAACCTGGAGCAGCCGCAGGTCATTCCATCGCAGGGCGACCTTCTCGGGGACCTTCTCAACCTGGATCTGGGACCCCCAGTGAATGTTCCCCAAGTGTCCTCCATGCAAATGGGTGCTGTGGACCTCCTGGGAGGAGGGCTGGACAGCTTGGTAAGTGGCATCCTCTTTAGCTTCAGCTGATGTGAAATAATTGGAGCTGTGCTTATCTCTGCAAAGCCTTCATCATTTGTGCTTGTAATGCTTGGATCACTGAGCTCCCAGTGCCAAGTCTAAAACTCCAAGAGGATTTAACCAGTGCTATTGTACCAACTTTGAGCAGGTTTTTCCTGCTGTAAAATGAATGTTGCTGCATGCTGTAGAATCCCTGTGGTTGGCAGATATATTTGTTCCAGGCTTTTTCTGTCTGTAGAAGAAAAGCAAAAAGTTGTTTTAAGCATGTAAAGTGTCCCACTGCTTTGTAATTGATTCAGGCTCCCTTTCAAGAAGGTGTTTGTTCCACCCAGTTCCCAACCCTACTGAATTTCAGTGCAAAACTCCCAGGGCTGCAGGCCGCAGCCCTGTGTCATCCCATTTGCATATTCTCCAGAGTGTCATGGTTTAATATTGGTGACATTTTAATTGCAGTTAGGTCAAGAGAGAAGCACTCTGCACAGTCCTTCCCATGAGGAGGTATTCCAGCACTAACAGGGTCAGGCTCCAGAGTATGAGTAATCACACACTGCATCTGCTCTGGGGTGTGAGCTGGGCACGAGCTGCAATGAGAGAATCACTTAGCAAGGAGGCTGCAGCAGTGGAGAGGAGCTCGGCGCTGTGGTCTTAAGCTGGTGGCAAAGAGAAGTGGAGAATGTAATCATCAGCCTGGGAGATGTTGCTATGGGATGAAGCACAGCACACGGATCCCTAACAGCCTGGTGACTTGCCTGCAGGGATGGGAAGCAGTCTAGGTATATTTGTTCGTGTAACCAGAGTAAGACTATCCCAGTGAACGCACCTGGGTGTTTTTCAGACCTACAGTGGGTTTGTCTTGCTTTAGTTTGAGGTTTGGCTTGTAGTAAGCCGAGTCGGGTTATCTGTGTGCCTGGTTTAGGTGTGCTCTCAGTTCTGAGTCAAGCTCTGAATAACAGAGGTAGGAGGCAGCTGGATGAACCCAAATGCACCAAATCCTTATTTGTCAAAGATATTTCTTAAGCTGCCGTTATCTTATTAAAGCAGACATTAAACACATTTCCAGCTCCAGCGCTTCGTGAGCTAATGAACTGGAAACAATCTAACCCGCAATGGCGTCAGTGTTCACAGAGGTCAGATGCGCTTCAGTCTCTGCCATCTAAACAGCAGTTTGCTTATTTAGCAGGGAGTCTGCTTTTATGCTGGGGAGATAAGAGACTGGGGAAGCGGCTTAAGCTGAAGTTGCTGGGAGCACAGACAGTGAGCCTTTGCAGCCTTTGCCCTGCATTGCAAGATGCGCCACTAAGAAACTGGGATTTTTAGTTGTCTCAAGGCATTGCAGAAAATGGTGCTATCTGTGGTGGCTGAAAATGGTTGGGAGTTAAATTCCTCTGTCTATGCTGTCTTCTAGGCCAGCTGTAGTAACCCTTTGTTTCTCATTAGTGTCAGAGACAAACAAATGGACACGGCAGGAGGACTGAAATGTGGTTTTGGGAAAAGATTTCTCTAGCAATTGGCTTTAATGGGCTTAATGACCCACTTTGGCAGTAGAGTTGTTAGTTGACAAGGTGCTAAGCTTTTACTTAATGTTTTTCTCTCAAGCCTTCAGTAAATTCGTGGAGCTGTGGAGTGTGATCTAACAAAGTGATCATGTCTGGACAGGGAGTAGCTGTGCCTCGGGTTGCGTGGGCCAGCGCTGTCTCAGCTGAGTTACTGGATGGGGAGAGCACTAAAGAAAATCTGAATGGTGGTTGATTTCCACACACCACCACCCCCCCCGGGATTCTTTCTATTAGAGTGCTGTTGCATCAAATGTCCTGTCTTCTCCTGATCCCTCGCATGTATAAGTGAATCTTTTCCTGGTAAATCTCTGTGTTTCTATGGCTTTCCCTTCCCTAATAAGTCTGATTAGCCTGTGAGTGTATGTGATCTGCATCTTTGTTTATTGTTGTGGGCATGTGTTTGACAAGCATCAAGCTGAGTTAACCCTAACCTGGTATTAGCTAAATTGCTAGGCAGTCTCTTGGCTCCATGGCTAGCCAAGGGGATTGGCATTTGGATCCTAGGTGAATATTAAGCCACACTTGTGTGGTTCCAAAAGCAGGGGCTCAAACTGCAAGTATGCACATGCCTGATTTGGTGGAGGGGGTGGGGGTGGTGTGAGATGTGTCCTGGGGTGCCACCTTGAAGAAGGACTGAGCTTCACTAGGGATCAGAAGCGGCCAGGAGCCGGGGATGGTGGTCACTTGGGCTGCTGTGCAGTCAGTTAGTGTGGTTGGAGACTGAAATAAAATCATCTTTCTCTGTCCTTATCAGTGTTCTGGCTATCAGTGTGTCAGTAGGTGTCCTGGCTGTCGGTGTAGCAAGCCCTTCCTCTTTCTCCTCCCTATACCTTATCCACCCACCTTATGTTATATTGCTGCCTGATTTTGTTCCACTTTGAAGTTTCCATCTCCAGTACTCCTAAAGTCTTTTTTAATGCATTTCTTCCCCTGCTTTGTTGGGAAGACTGAGGCTCCCACACTCTTGCGTGAAGCATGGAGTGGTGTGAGCCGTCCCTCTCTCCTCCCCAAACCAGAGTTTACTTCACTTTGGGCCCTCGTGCTACCAGCATGTAACCCTGTTTGGTTGTGAATGCCAAGGCAGCTGTTGTCCTCTTTGTGTGTGCTGCTTTGGTCTTTCTTTTCCCATCCCTCCTGTTGTCTTCAGAGTCTAAATAAGAGTACTGAAAGCAAGTGTGGCTGGGGGCTGATCTAAGGAAGGACTGGGTATGTGTTTTCCCAGCAGGCTTTGGTCTAGTATAGTTTTTTAAGGCTCCAGTGATGGAGCTTTTACCGCCTCTGCTGTTGGTCCCTGTTTTCTGCTGATCATTAGCAGGTTCCTTTGAATCTCAGGTGACCTGATGGGGGGCAGGGGAACGTGAGATACTCAAATACGGCGTATTCTCTGCGTTGTGCCTCTGGCATTATCTCTCAGCCTGAGCGGGGCAGAAGTTGCTCTACTGCCATAGTAGAGTAACCCCAAACCATGCGTTCATTTTCCAAGTAACTGTTTGATATATAAAAAAGCCTAAATAAGCCTCTCTGTTACAGTGGAAGAAAACGGTTTGGGATATGCTTGTGTCGATGCATGAAATCGTGGTCCGTTGCTGCGATGGTGAGATTGCGTCAGTACTGCAAGTGTCTCAAAGGCAGCTGAAGGTCTGGAAGAGGCTGCTGGCAGGATCTCAGCCAGTTTGTCACAGTCACTCAGTGTCATGTGTTGATCCCCTCAGATACTTGTTGCAGCTCTTGTGTATTTGATAATGCCTCCTTTTCTTTGGAGGGGGTGTCTGTCTTCAGAGAGATGTTCTTGCAGTGAAAGTCCCAACAGGACTAGCCCTGAAAGATCAACAACAGTGTTAACTTCCACGGCAAATGTCATTCTGCATTTCCATTTCTTGTTTTTTTCTTCCAGGCATTTAAATAGAGACTGCATGGTGTAAAACTGGATAAACACCAAATTAATATTGTTCGTTTGAATTTTTCTCAGCGTTCCTAGATATTTATCCCCATGACCAGTGAGACTCCAGCTGCTTGATAGGTTAATTTCTTTAGTGACTCTTCTTTTTATCTCCATAGCGAGTCCTGTAATTAGTGTTAAATATAACATGCAGATTGTGCATGCGCAGATGCTGAGCATGTGTTAACAATTAAAAAAAAAATAGGGGGGAGAAAAAGGGCCTTTAGTACATGAACAAGATATGCTTTGCTTGCAACCAGAGCAGACTCGCTATATGACTTAGCTGTTCTCTAGTGAACAGAGCCAGCACTCAGTCTGCTCCTGGTTGTGCCCGTTTGCCACCCTGGGCAGATCTTGTTCTTCTCTGCTTTGCTTTCTTTTCTGTAAGATAGTGACCAAGCCCACTGTTACAAAGCTGTTGGAGATCTCCAGCTCCACCATATAAAGTAGTGATGCCAGTCACTAATGTGGGAGAAGCAAAACTCGCTTGGACAGCAGATTGCCGGATGCAGAGTTTTGCATGCTGAGAGCTGAAGTTTGGTGGTTTATCCCCTTAGAGCCAGCTCTAAGTGGCTAAACTTCATGCAGATTATAGGCAGCCCTCCAACTCTTGGTTTGGTGTTAATGCACTAAACATCCGTGGTGTAATGAGCCAGGGTCGTTTTGCCTTTAAATGTTTCTGTGTCTTCATTTGCTCTGAAAATCCTTCGGGCATGAGAGCTCCGTGTTGCCTGGCACATCGTGCAGCTCGCTGTGAGCCCGTGCATTTAACGGGAGCAGGGCACAGTGGCCAAGAGCCAAGGAGGCTGGCTTTAAACCCGAGGGCAGAGCAGTAAATCTGTAGGAAGGGACAGGCTTGGATTGTCTGTTATGTAAGGATTTTATTTAATACTCTAGCCACTCATCTACAAGAATATTATTGATTCAAGGCTGGCAGCTGGTCAGACTGATTTATGTCCTGAATTGTAAAGCTGTTTGATGAACACTGGATATCCATGCTTTTCCATAATAGCTGGGCTGGTTTGGGCTGTGCTAGGTGGAGCTGTGCTGCTCTATGTAATCGGATTGGATATAGGGGGGGTCTGAGCCCAGGGATCTCTTCTGCATGGTTTAGAGCTGTGTCCCACCGATGTGCTTGCTCTGAAGGGTGATGAAGGGCTGGGAGCTGAGCACTGGCTCACCCTCTCCCACGGGGTGTCCTGGCCTCTCGGCAGCCTGGGAAGAAACGCCTGCTCCAGCAGTCCTGAGTGCCTGCCGGATAAAGGCTGCTGCATTTACCTTTTCCTGGAACTATAGTGTGAGAGCCAGTATGTGAAGTCAGCCCCAACATGCATTTATGCAGTGGATGCGTTGCTTCCCCAGGGCGCTCCTCCAGCCTCCGACAAGGAAGCGAGCGTCTCCTTTCAGCTGGGCTGTTCTGGTTTGATGAGCTACAAAGGACATCTGGTAGGACTTCTGACAAAGGGCCTGTCTCTGTTGCTGGAGCAGTGCTGATATGGAAAGGCAGCTCTTCTGGTGGGTCTTTCATTCACGTCTAATTTAAGGCTGTTGCTGTAACAGTGATAGAACTACTAGAGCTTTGTAGAGCTGCTTTTTTACACTTTAAAATATTAAAATAGTACTTAGTTTCATTTGCTGATGGAAATCATTCAGCAAGGCAAAGCACTAGTAGTAAATGGTACTGAAACTGGTAGCTATGGTATTGGCAGCATGACCTGTCCTCCACTGCCTTTGACACAGCTGTCCTTGGCTTGGACAGTAGCCCTTCTGCTCTGCCAGCCTGACTTGGCAGCCTGAAAACGGATACATGAAATAGGCAGCAAACAAGGTACTGAAAATGCCTGTGTGTGAGCCACAGCAGAGCCTGCAACGAGGTATCTGCAGGAGGTCAGAAGACCCAGACTGTGCATGATCTGTCCTGTGGTTAAGATGTCTCTAACAGGATTAGCCCCGATCAAGTGGCCTGCTGGCATCTGTGCTCTCAGCGTTTCAGTCAGCCCCGTCGCCTGATCCTTGTTCAGTAAACGCCTTGTGTTCCTCGCTGCTGTGTTACTGAGTGTATGCTCTCATCTGGCTCCTTGAGCTGTGATGCTTAACTCTTGGTTTGGGGTGTGAGGGAGGGAGGAGGCAGCAATTGTCTCCTGTTACCCTGGGAATTGTGGCTCCATGAAATGCATAGCTGCTCTGAAAGCCATGGCTATGCTGTGGGCACAAGGCAAAGTGGTGGCTGAGGAGTGGTTGTGGCAGCTTCTTTCGCTGACTCCACCCTCCCTGTTGTTTTATGGAGCTCCAAATGCCTCACGTCATGTTGCAGAAGTGATTGTAAACCCTCCTAATGCAGCAACTCCAGCACTGCTGCACTTCGTAAGTCAGCATAACTGCTTACATAGAGCTGAAATTGCAGGGCAAGCGCTCTTCAACTGCAGAGCAGCTGCAAAGCCATGCGAGCCAACTAATACGAGGTGAAGACATTGATGCAGTTTGGGAAGAGGTGCTAGTGGTGGTTTTGCTGATACAGGGTCAAGCTGAGCCTCTTCCTTAAACTCATGTGGCTGCTTGAGTGCTGTTGTGGCAGGATGGGTTTGGAGGGAATAAAGAGAATTCCAGTTTGAAGGACTTTGTGTTTGACCAAAGGCTCCCTGTTCATCCCCTGCTCATCTCTTGAAGCCAGCATCTCTTCATCCTGGACAGAGGCTTTGTGCTCTTTGACAAGAGGCAAGCCTGCCAACTTTGGACTAAGGATCAGGGCTTTGCAGTGCTGGAAGTTCCCCTTGGCCGTGAAGTGGCAGCCCTCATCCACCCCACCTTCACAGCGAGCGTTTCAGCCTGGGTAGGGCTGGCAGCTGTGTTAACGTGGGCTTTTCCTCCGCAGGGCTGTTGCCTGCACTCGTGTAAGGCAGGTTCACGTTGTCCTTCTGACAGGAGTGGCTGCCCGCCCCGGAGATGCGTGGAAACAGTTAACTAGAGCTGCCAGCCCTGGGGAACTGGTTCAGCAGCACTTCATGCCTGACTAATGTCTGCTTCGTTCCTTCTGCACTCTGCCTGTCACTCCAGATGGGAGAGGACACTCTGTGGGTAATTGGTTCCTGTTCCCTCTTTCTTCCTCCTTCCCTCTTACTCACACACGTCGCTGTTACCGTCTCTTCCATCGTTTTGATTTTGGAATAAAGTTAGTTCTTGGGCATCTTGCAGGAAGATTGGGTAAACGAGACCTGTAGTTTCTGAATGAGGAAAGCATTGGTGCTATGGGAGGGTGATAGGCAAGAAAAATGGAGAAAGGGACTTCTGTGCTGCTGCAGTGGGTATTGCACCCCAGATCTGATGTGGAACTGATAGTTCTTTATTAACTTCACCCCTTTTCTGTTAGAAAGTAGATATGTTGTCACTTCTCTTTTCACTCTATAGGTAGAGCCAGCTCTGCCTGCAGCGACCTGGTGAAGCTGCCAGCTCCTTGGAGCTTGCTCTGCGGCTTTGTAGCACGCATCTGCAGTGCTTGGTCCTGCACACGCGAGCCAAGAGAGAGGCAGGCTGCTGTGTGCAGATCCCTCCTATGAGTAGAGCAGGGCTTCGGGAGGAGCAGGTCAGAGCCTCCTGGCATTGGAAAGAGTGCTTTTCTACCACAAAGCAGAGATGTTGGGTACAATCTAGGAATGTAAGAAGGGTCATGGTAAATTCGCTCAACCAGTGAGGTTTTTTTGTCTGCCTTGTAGGGGGTGAGAGCTGGAATCTTGACTCAAGACAAGCAATAAATCCAAATTCTGCTATTTGCCCCAGACCTGACAGCTACGGAAAATGGAAGACTTGTGGATAGCTTGAGGAACCCCCAATATGTCATTCCTTCGCTCCTTCACAGTGAGGGCATGCAGATACCAGTGTACGGGTTTCTTCGAGGTTGAATTCCTAGCCTGCAGCTTCTTATGATGAGTGTAGTAGGAAATGGTAGAATAGTTAACATCTGGCTTGATTATGCAGAATCATTCAGTCATTTCCATAATACCCTTTGTAAAATGCTTGCTGCTTGATAAATCAGTCTTTCTCATGCTTCAGACAACAGTACCAGAAATCCTCCGTGCTTACAATAATATTTGGAAATGAACTGAATTCTTTACTTTTTTCTTTTCCTGTGGACTTCACTACCTGTCAGTATAAAGTGTGAAGTTCATCTGCGTGCAAGACTGAATAGGGATGAGGTGTAATAGTTGCATTAATTACTCCTTAGTGAGTTGGTAACAAGGTGTAAATGATCTGATATATTAATCTAAAACATAGCTTGGCTTAAAGAGCAGTCTGTAGCACAGAACTCTGCTCTGCCAGGCTGTTTCAGTAGGGGAGAGCTGACAGTGTAATAAGCTCTATTTTATAAGCTGGATGTTAATTGGATTTGCATCCTCTGGCTGGCTTCCTGTGGTCTGTGACTGATCCTTCTTTTGACTTTGGAATCGCTCACTCTTATCTGTTTCTTAAGTAAGCTAAGAAAAACTGGACTTGGCGCGCTGCGAAGGAGATGGATCGCTGTATGAAGAGGTGGCTGTTGCAGAAGATGAGGGATGTCCTGCAAATGTCTGCAATGACCTCAAGTAGTTATGAACTGAGTCTCACACAGGAAAAAGGCACTTAGGGCTTCTTAACAAAAGGCAAATTGCGTGTGATTTGTACTTCTCTAACACCTATGTATAGTAGCTAATATTGCATCAGGTGGCTTCTGTGATGACTAGGGGAAGGAGAGATGCCAGGGGATCCAGAATAGCATGGGGATTAGTCAAACTTTACAGCTTTTTTTGGAGGCTAGTTATCATCTAGTAAGTCACTGTCTTGCAACTTTGCTGCTGTTTTCAGGCATTTTATCCTTTCTATCTGTGCTCTCAGGGAGAAGAGTATGAAGCTTTATGGCATCTCTTGACCAATGTAAAATATATTTGCTATGAGATCTTACAGGGAACAGACTATTGGGGACCGGAACAAGGCTGAATTTCCAGGTCTTTTGGGCAGAGGAAAAAGGCTGGAGCATTTTTGGCTCTAAGCACATGCGCTCCTGGAAGCTTCTGCTTTAGCTGTGTGGTGTGGCTTTTTCAATATCCTGACACATAGGCGGGTATTTGAAGAACATACCTAGAGCCTTTGTCTACCCAGTTTGTCATATGCTTTTTTAATGCAAACAAACTCCCCAAACCCTAATCAAACGGAAGAGCAAAGTCATCTACAAGGCGAGCTGTGTTGTTCTGGTCCACCAGTCCAGCCTTTTCCCCATGGGGCTGACTCCTACCTCGCCCTGCACTTGCTTCATCCCCCGTGCAGGTTGTTGGGGCATGATCCTTGTCTGAATGTGACACGCAAAAACCCTGCGCTAGGCAAAAAACTACCATGGTCTTCTGAACAAAAGCCTAGGACGCAGGTAAGCCTAGAGGTGTGTCTGTAGTGAATAACTGCTGCAGATCTGTGCTTGTTTCCTCCTAGCTATCAGTCCTCTGTCAAATGCTTGCTAAGTATTCACAAGAGTGATGTTGTACTTGCAAACAGCACTCGTAGCCAGCTTTGGGGTCTGTCCTGATCACTGAATTCTCTCAAGCGTGTAGAATGGTGTGGATGTTTTAAAAAAATGGGCTTTATCGCTAAGAAAGTGGTCTGGATGCTTTGTAGAGGGAGTTCATGGTAGGACAGCTTTTAGGTGGGCTGCAGGGTGGTTTGGCAGAAGGGCTCCAGAGAGGATTTAGTGTTTATAGAGGGTTGCGCGGGTGGTACAGAGTGGCTATTTCAGTCGCTTCAAACTGTAGCTGTGTAGCTTGGCAGAGATGGTTACTGAAATATCTTAGTGCACTGTAAGGTCTCTTTACTATTGGAGTGGCCCATTAGATCGTGAAGGTGTTTTTTTCCTGTCTAAGGAAGGGGAACATCTTCAAAGGGAAGCCAAAGCCCACCTATCTGAGCTGTTGTAAGAGCCGGCTCGTATCCCGCTCTCTTTCTTCCTTCTCGTTGAAAAGAGCGGCGTGTCGGAGGAACACAGCCAAGATGCATTGTGTTTTCCCGTAGTTCGTAGCTGTTCCCTAGAAAACGAAAGCTTTTGGGAAGTGAGCTTCCTGTCAGTTTTATTTTTATTCCATTTCACAGTTACCCCACTGGGTTTTGTGGAGCTGCTCAGGACTGCTGGCAGCCAGCGTGGTGGGTTGAAGGGAAAGCACTGATGCATAAAACATGAAGAATTGCGCGGAGTTCGTGGTGAAGATGACAGGGGGGTGAGGTTTTATTCTTATTAACCTGCAATAGGCTCCTGTCCGCAGTAGGTGTGCGGGGTAGTTCTCCAAATAGCTCTGCTCACATAACAGCAAAAAAAGCCCTTCTGTTCCCTGTGCTTTGCCATCATTGCATTTCTGTCTGTCCTGTACGCAGCAAGCAAGGCGTGCTCGCAGCAGTGCAGTCAACTGAGCTCCACTCCGGCCATCTGACACTTGGCTTAAATGAACTCGGTCTTTCTCTGCTCTCTCTCCTTCTCTCTTTCAGCTTGGCAGTGACCTTGGCGGGGGCATTGGAGGAAGCCCGGCAGTAAGTGCCATTCCTTTTTTTTTTTTTTTTTTTTTTTTTCCCCC
>Ga0065711_1033006_pt1 | contig 26265 bp, 13 predicted proteins | sample Hoacrofraction12_FD_59098 | JGI IMG/M metagenome (GOLD analysis project Ga0065711, IMG submission 59098) | Hoatzin crop microbial communities from Cojedes, Venezuela - Epithelial fraction 12 v2 (version 2) | ecosystem: Host-associated > Birds > Digestive system > Esophagus > Crop | place... | reverse complement strand
TTTCTGGGGGGGGGGGGAGGTTTGTTTTCCCTCAGATCTCTGCTTAAAGTCTGCTCCTCTGTTGCAATGCTATAAAAGCAATGACTTGCTGGTGTGCTGACTTCGCTAGCTGCCAGCCTGATCACAGCTATACCCTTTCTCTGTTATTTCACTCTCTTGCTTTCTTCTTCTTCTCTCATCTCTTCCAACACATAAGCTTTCTAAGACAGGCACATTGATTTTGATTTCTTTTGAAGACAGTCAAGCCCAATGAAGGCTTGGTCCTGTACAAAAGGGTCTCGTAGTTACTTAGGTGTGTAGTTCTAACTGTTGCCCCTAGTCCATGGATATTTTTTCACCAGTACCTGTTTCTCAGCCTTTAAACTTCTTTTCCTCCCAGTATTTTTGTTTTACCCCTAATCTAACAATTACCCATGTTCTCATTTATATAATATTGGAAAACTGTCACAAGTTAAAAAATTATTATTATTATCTAATAATATTCAAAAATTATTATCTAATTATTTCACCCGAAGTGTGATGTGTGAGTTTGTTAAAAAAAAAGAAAAATAATCAAGTTTCTTGTTTGTCCTTGGTTTCTTGTAACTTTAATTAGCATTGGTAACTTAATTATAGTCATCGGGACTAGAAGCTCTCTATATGCACCACGCTGTTTACTACATGTATTATTCCATTTGCTGTGATAAAAACAAATGCCTATTTCCTGGGTGCGGAAAACATGCTGTAGACCTTAGAAGCAGAACTAGAATTTTGTAGCTGGCTGGCTGTGCTTGAATAATCCATCTGAATAAATTCTCCCTCTCATCTGTGGGATGGCAGGTTTATCTCTCAAAAAAACTTTCTTTTAATTTTATGATCATCTTCTGCTCAGTAACAAGATTGCAATATTCCTTCCCTTATCTTAGCATGAATTGGCTGCAATTCTCTACTGACATATTTCTGAGGTCCCAAATACGCTTTTGAAATGTTCATTGCTATTTAGTGAAACCTGTGTCAAATAGCGCAAGCAGCTGCTTTCTTAAAGGATGTGGGGTTTTAATGCAATTGGCTAAAAATGTGAAAAAAAAGCTTATGACTAAAACATAACTACTAGAGATCGACAGTTTTATTCATTGTAAAATGCTAAGGACCAGATCAAATCAAAAGTTCTCCAGTAAAATCGGAAGCAATTCCAAATCAACATGTATGTAATGGAGAGCAGAAATCAGTTCTTCAACTGGAAACAATTTTGTTTCTAAAAATAAAAAAGGAGTAATAATCCACAATCTTTTCCCTTTTTTTAAGAAAGGACCATGTTTCACTGAGATCATATTTGCCTTAAACGTGTCTGAAATGAAAATCTCAGTAATAAAGCTTAACTGCCTGATATCTCAGTATAAAAATGTAATTCTGCATCTGCACAGATGTATGACATATACATCTGCATAGAAGTATGCTGTTGCATTTGAAAGTAATTCTGGACACTATTAGATGATGCCAAAATGCTGATGAAGTGACGAAGACAGTGGATAATTACAAAATGACCTAAGATCAGTGAGATACTTTGGGTGATTTCCTTGGGCCGTGTTGCTTGTTTTGTGAAGATAGTATTTGCTGGATTTCTATATCCATATGTATTTCCTCCTTTTTATCCTTTCAAGCCCTTAGGACAGTTTATAATCTTTTGGGTTGTCTTTTATTTTGGTTTTGCTCTTCTCTTGTCACGTCTCAGTTGAATCAGGATAATAAAATAAACTTTGGATGCATGCAATGCTAATTCCGTTCTTTTGTTCAAGACGGTCTTGCTTGCTTTATACAATGTAAGTGAAACATCCTCCGCCTGACCTCCAAAGACCTTTCTGACTTCTTGCGTGCTATTCCCTGATGTTGTATACTCTTTGTACTTAATAGTGTCTGTTTCACTGCCCAGTACTGTTTCCTTCTCTTTACAGTTCTCCTTTTTTTATTTGTTTCTTCCTTCCTTTCTGGTTGTTATAAACCCCCTCTTTTCCTCTGGGAAATAGCAGCTGCTAGAGTTAGGTAATTAACTGATGCACACCAGATCAAAGAACTGACGATGAGTCTGTATTCTGAACATTCATTCAATTGCAGTCTATAAATGACTTCTGGAAACTTCCTGGATCAAAACATTGAGATAGTTGCCTCATGCGATTTTTTCATTTGACTGAGACAGCTACTTGTGAAGAATTCCAGATATTGACACAAATCACCCAAATGCTTCAGCAAGGATGGGAAGATCACTCCAGCAGGGCTGATGGTAGGGACAGTGCTGGATGGAACATACGACATTTTCTTTGTGAACTTCATGCCAATGGGAGAACTATGCCTAACAGCCACTTTCTTTCGAACCAAGCCACTGACTCTTTAACTAAGGTCTTTTGTCTCCCTCCTGCCCTAGACATTATCACTACAGTTTTTAGGCTGAAAGTGATGGTCACAGGTGGATAGCAGAATTTCAGAAGCTTGTGTGTACCTGGGTGGTTTATTCCACTGAGCCCTCCAAAATACGTATGTGTTGAAGTACAATGAAGGTTTTCAGGACAGTCTCCTAGGTGCAAAACCACTGCAGCGGCATTTTTGTCATCATTCAGTGTAGCTCTAATTGTGGTTTACGTTAATAGAGGTCTCAGTCATGGACAAGACAACTGTAATAAAACCATACATCCTTTTTATATCATCATCCCTGCAAAGCAGAGCTCTTCCCACCATTTCTTTAATTTTTAATGCAGTTTATCCATGTTTTTTGGCTATAAAATTCATCCTTGACTAATAATACCGATAGAGAAAAGACTATGTTTAATACACTTCTCTGGTTGAAATGTTAGACACTGGCATTCCGCTTCCAGGGAGAAATAAAACAAAACAGTGTTGGAATCATTTGTGACAAAGCAGGAAATGGCTTGGGCATGCTTTCTTATTCTTGTCCTCAAACATGATTATGTTCTTCTGCTCACTGGATATTGACTTACTGGCATCAGGATTAGACTCTGCAATGAATAAATTACGAGGGGAAAAGTATATTGCTGTCCAAGAATAATCAGACTTCTTGGATACTGCTTTCAGGGGATGCTCAAGCTGTGTTAGTGGTGGTTTCTGACTCTTGTAAGGCACTGTCATAAGAAAGGAGTACTGTCCCTCTGACTTTTCATGTTCTCCACTGTTACTGCTATGTTCTTGTTAATGCAAAGCTGTTTGAAAAGTTAGAGCCCCATGTGAAGCACACGCTAAAATTATTGGTATAGCGATAAGTAATTTGGGGGAGAGATAGAGGGATTTGTGGAAGAAGGTGAAAGAAGATGGTGTAGAAAGTGGACATAGATTAAAAATTTATTTTAATAGTGACACGTTTCTTCTCAGGTATGCTGAGGTACTGGTGTATGCAGAAGCTTACTCTGGATGTAAGGATGTTGTCAGTGAAGGCTTATTCCTATTGCTGTCCCTGGGAGCAGCTGGGCTCAGCCGCACGTGACTAGGTGTAGGGACTAGGGATGTACCCAACAGCTTTGTGGGCTGAGGCCTGCCACAATACCTCCCCACCACTCATTTCTGTCAGTTGTAGGAATAAATATTTTTTCCTTTGGAGAAGACTATGGGAAGGGCACTGGAGGGTTGGATGCTTTCAGGTGGTTGGCCTGCAGCTTCACTCAAGATAGGGCAGCTTGAGCAGCCAGTTGGAGTTCCACCTTTAAGGGCTACCCCAGGCTGGGCAGGCAAACTCAGACATGCAGCACCACGGACTCTTGCTCACAAGACTGTGTTTGGGTGGTAGGGTGTCTTGGCTTAAGCCCAGTTAAAAACCCACATTCATTTTTGCAATGAGAACTGTCAAAACGGACATTTGGCGAGGGGAAGCAGCCCCACTGAGGGCAGTGGCGAGGAAGGAACTGCGTGTGCAGTCTGTGCTTTGCAGTAACTGAGAGACAGCAGGCACCCTGTGAAGTTCACAGCTGCTGCCTCTAAATCTTACTTGGGTTTCCCTGTGGTCCTGTTCCGGGGCTCTTCTTCCTACAAGTAGTGCTGATCCCTCTGGGGGTGCAAGGGTCTCCATTCGTGCAGACACGTGGAGGGAGAAAGGAAGCGCCCCTGGTACAAAGTAGCAGCATCACACTACTCCTGGATCACAGCTAACATCTTCCAAGAGGGAGTTGGACCCATGGCCCCATCTACTCATCACCTGCCTTGGGAAAGAGCAGTCTGTCCCCGGTGATTTTAATCATGAAGGAAAGAAACCCTTTAATATTCTTCCCCTATGCCCTAGAGCCCTTGTGGAGAGGCCCAAAATGTCGTCTGGCCCTCAACACTTGCCCAAGCAAATTGAATCTATTTATTACTGCCAAAATGTGTACTTTCTGCTTTGTTTACATTTGGACAATTGTGGTCTTAGACAAATTGTCATCGCTTCCAAGTAAAATACTCTGTTCCTTGTTATTGCTTTCAAACTTCACAGATAGACTGAGGGGCTGAAAGTGTCAATATGTTATTAATTCTACAGTGGCAAGTTCCTGGCACCAGTCATTCAGATGAAGAGCTGTGATAAAGTGAAGCAGTTTAAAATTACAGCAAGTTCAAGGTAGATATAGTACCTCATTCACAGTATCTTCAGCGAAAGTCTGAGATGGAATTGGTGAGCTTTGATTGATTGTTTGTTAATCACACCAACTGACTGAGTTGACGAAATCACCTGCCCTTGCAAGATAATGTGCAGCCATTCGTTTCTGTCTTGTCATTCGTGCAATTTGTGCAAGAAATACCTTTTAAAAGATGAATTAAAATTGATTCAAGTAGCAAGTAGTACAGATGCAGTTCATGAATTCCAGCAAGACCCATTTCACAGGGGCAGGGGAGACAAATGCACTTTCATTTTCCCCTCAATCATCTTTGATGAAGACGAACTGGATTAGAGTATGATTATAGACAAAAAACATAGCTCTGAAGGAAGGGTATCACCTCGCCTTGCATATCAACCCCAACGAGTGCTGAAGTGTATTTGCTCATGTCTGTGGAAGAGAGAAAGATGCTCCTGCCGTTGCTCCACAGTGCCAGTACAGCGGTGAAGCAGCAGGCTTCAAAGATTGGCTTTGTGCATCCTTCCTCATATGTTACACTGGAGTCTTTTTACAGATACTGGCATTTCAGCACCTCTTTTCACACCAACTTCGTGTGAAAAGTCTATATTGCAGAGCCTAGCTGAAGCATTGTGATTTTTCATACTTTTACATGTAGTTACCTTCCATCTTTCACTTCCAGTATAATGAGCTTCCACTTCATTTCAGCAGTCTCTGAGTGCTCTTTCACCAGCAGCTGAGCCACTCTGGTGCTTTGCTGCTGCCCGGAGTGAGAGCCTTGCTCCTGCTCTGTCCTGTCCCCTTCCCCTGGTGTCACCATCTACCCCTTCTTTGCACTGGCTGTGCTGCTTTTTGACACTCCCATGAGCCTATTTAATCCACGGAAATCGCAGAAGACTCCAGGGTTTCCTGCACTGAGTAGTTTTAGGTTGTTTTGATGTTCACACACATGGCTTGCTCTCAGTGAGCGGGCAGCACTGGGGAAGGAGGTGGCCAGAGGTGTCGGGGAGACCTTATGTGGTGGACCACGGTATCTGCTCACCCACCACAGCTGACACCAGCTGAAGGCAGCTCGGTCCATCTGACTTGTAAGCTGTGTAACAGCATCGAAGCAGGGTGCAGAGATGGGCACAAAGTGAGACTGTGCATCGCTCTGGCAGTGCCTTGCACAGTGATGGCTTGGACCTCTTCCCGAAACTCTTTCCATCTGCTTCTCCAAACAGCGGCAAATTGTAGAATCATAGAATCGTTAAGGTTGGAAAAGACTTCTCAGATCATCAAGTCCAACAGTCAACCCAACACCACCGTGCCTACTAAATCATGTTGTGAAGTGCCACATCTCATGTTTTTTGAACATCTTCAGGGACGGTGACTCCACCACTTCCCTGGGCAGGGAGTACCAGTAATAACTCTTTGTATGTGTATTTGAGGAGGAGTGCGGGGCTGCTCGTATCTCTACAGCTGAGGAGGAAACAGCGCACAATGCCAAGGAGAGCAAGGGTGAAGCGTGCTGGTGGGACTGGGGAAGGTGCAGGGCTGCAGGCGAGGGCAGCCCTCTGACCTGTGCAGCATCGCTGAGGGCATGGAGGAGCCTGCGCGAGGGACAGCCCGGAGAACAGCTGAGTCGAGTCCACGTTGAATGTGCAGTGCTGACAGCACAAAAAGCGTACTTTGATTTGCAAATGGCTGCATTTTATATGTAAATTACTGAGAAAGATAAATGTGGAACCCCACAAAGTCGCTTTTAGTTAACGTCAGAATGTAATCCAATTTTAATGAATACAGCCTAAACTTTTAAAGAGCTTTCACTTAATTGGAAAAATGTTTATTTGCTGTGTTAATATTTTTTTCGTAAGGAATATTTGAGATGCATTTGGAATATATTGCATAACACCAATAAAAATTTTACTAGCAATATGTCTGGGTTTCTGTGTGTTTGAATAAGTTTACTTTCCTGTTTTTATACCAGATTGTAATGCAGGAACTCTATTATCCATCTTGCAGCCTGCAAAATAAGCAGCAATTAAGTGACTCGCTGGGACTAATTAAAAACGATTCTTGCTGTTCACTCCTTGCTTTCACATAGAGCAACCTGGAAGTTGTACATCAAAATCTTAGATGTGCTTCTTGTCCTTTTATACCTTCCACCTGATCTGTGAAAATTGCCTGCTCACTGCAGATACTTTTAGGTGGGAAAATTTTCCTCCCCTTTACGAGGCTGTTAGGCCAGTGTGCATCACTTTGTAAAGGGAGAGAGTGCTCTCCCACACTGGTGGAGCGGAAGCTCAGCCAGGCTTTCCAGAAGGTGAGCACAACGTCCAGGGCTTTGGCTGCGTAAGGGGGCTGGACACAGTGGGAAATTACTTTTGATGAACAAATGGAGCTGAGAGTGGGACAGGAGAGTTTGCAACAAGTTGAGAGGCCAGAGGTGAGAAGGGCAGGAGACTGTAGCAGAGAACGGTATTTGGATAGTTACTTCTCATGTAGTGAAATGCTAGGGCTTTGCTAATGGCAGAGGATTTGTGTTTTGAAACAATTAATTGTAGACAAAAGGATGCACTAAGGTTTTTGTATGGCTGTGGTCCTAATTTAAATGTCAGGAGATGAAAATATGGAGGTTGAAAGTACTCTTATTCTCTCTTCATCATCCTCCCTTGCCTTTTTCTTTTTCCTGGTAAATTTTTCAGTGAATTCCTCAATATGAAAAAAACTGCTTTTCTTCTCAGACTTGAAGAAAGCCTCTAGAATTAAACCACAAAGCATTAGATCTGTGTGATATGTCAGGTTCATGTTGAAATAAGGCTTTATTTTTGCACATAAAGGAGGGGATATCAGTCTCCAGATCAAAAGACGTTGTTATCCATTCATTCCACTCAGTTTGGGTTTTATGAGGTTTCTAATTTTTGTATAGTAAGAATGACATAATAAAATAATCATGAAAACAATTTAAATCAAACTTACACCACTGGAAAGAGACAGAGGCACAGGAGGATGTTTCAATTTAATTTAATTCCAATTTTAGCAGGAATAATTGCAGCGTTCTTTTATCCAGATCTCTATTATCACTGAATTTTTAAGTGAATTTATTTACTGTCTACATCTGCCAGTCAAATTGCAATTTTTTTTAAATTCGGAAATATTGTGGATTTATGGCCCTCTCTAAATTCCTATAGACAAGTAAGCTATGATTAGGTAGGCAAGAAATTACCTTCTCGGCTAAATGCAATTGTCTTTCATGTTAATTACAGAAGATAATAACTACTGTTATAATAAAGATCAAAATTTCAAAAAGAAAAGATGAATGCCCTTACTCATTAATAAATTGAGATGTATGTGACTGTTAGTTTAGCAACAGCTTGCTCCAGCAAGCTTTCTCAGGGACCACTCTGGCTCCCTGAAACAAACACTGAGATCTCTGATAATAGATACACTGACTCAGACAGTGGGTTTGTTGAACTGAGGGCCTGTATAATGATTTGTATGAAACGTGAGGAAAAAAATGTTTTGCCTCCCTTTGCTCCACCAGATGGTCAATCAGTCCTGAGTATTATTTCTTAGGGTGTAATGAAGTCTTAAATCATAGACTATGTACGCTTTTAATCTCTGTTTTTCCATATTTTTGCTAAAAGCATATTATCCATTTGTACTAAATGCATATTATACCAGTCTTTTTGATCATTAACTGGGATCTATCCTTTCTATTTTTTTTTTCCCTGTAAGCTTGTAACATCTTTCAGGAGCAAATTAGAACACAGAATTGTGTGAATAGCAAAAACTGCTAATTTATCTGGGAAACAACAGCGATTAGGAGCCACCACACATTTTTGTCTAAATCTCCCTTAATTTATTGAGTAGAAATCAAACTTTTCAAAAATTTGTATCTGTTCTTCAGTTTTCTCCATTTTTGAATGTTCAGCTTAAAGGCATGCAGATGTTGGAGAGGTAATGCAAGCTAAGGCTGTATAAACCTATTTTGAATGTGTCCTCTGTGCATCACAATTTGATGAGGTATCTTGCATGAGCACATCTCATATGTTGTGACTTCTGACTGGCTGGACATTGTAGACTGGGAAAAGTAAGATGTACTTAACTGCTCCCACTGCTGAAATAGTAATGAATAGCACATGCAAAGGTGGGATGTGACAGAGCCTTTGTATTTTCTTGGTATGCGGAGAGATTTTCATCTTCTCCAGGTTTTTTTGTTTAAGGGGCAACACCTGGCTCTTAAAACCAAAAGCATAAGGAAAATTAGAACACAGATTTGTGTGAATAGCAGAAACTGCTAATTTGTCTAGGAAAGGATCATGATTAGGAGCCACCACAGAAACCCACAAGACATGATCAAGTAGCAGTATGTGAACTCAAGTAGGCATTTTAATCTCTGTAAAGCATGCTACGAATGAATTCCCTCATGAACTAATCAGGTGGGGTTTTATATCCTTTGTATCGTATTCAATTATGAAATAAATAGGTGTTTCCTCTTGCTGATAAACTGTTGAAACAACCCAATGCATGGAGAAGTTAAAATATCTATTTCCTGTAGCAGTCAGGAGCACTCGGGTGCTTTTTGAAGATCTAAATGTTATAAACTGTTATTGGCAATTTCTTACTTGTTTTTTTTTCTCTCTATTTGACCTCAAAATAGCATAAACCTAAGATGTAGTCTGAATACGTTTGATAACAAAATTGCCTCAACCACTACCTCTCCCCCCCAAAACAAAATAAAAGGTATAATTTCCCTGTTTATTTCCGTCCCTGCCAGCTGCCTTCCTTTGCTAGCACCAGTGGTTGTGTGGCAGCTCCATGAACCAGCTCAGGGGACTGATCCAACTGGGGAAACCAAGCCACATTTCTCTGATCTGATTCATCACACGTCTGTATAAGTGGCTAAAAATGGGAAGAGCATGTAGCGACTGAAATTAATGGCCAAGGGTAATGAAGAGAGGGGAGGACTGCTGCTTTTGGCAGCTGGGACGATGAAGGTGTTTGCTGAGGACTGTAGTTTTATGCTACGCTTAACCCAGTGAAACCGCAGGCTGCCAGCGAAGGACAGTCCTGCTGCTTCTCCATCCCTAGTGATTGTGGGCCAAGTCTGCGGAAGGCTAACCAACCAAAACAGAAGTTCTCCGTTGATTCTGCTCAGTAAGCAGACTCAGCTTGTAGCCTCCTCCTTGCTATACCAAATGCAGGTAGTAGGAGCGACTTTACTACCAAGGTGCGGGATGTAGAAAGGAAAAGTGATAGCTTCTTGTTGACAACCTGCATGCGTACTGAAGAAGACAACAAATTTCAGTCCTCCTTCCTTGCTTTACACTAGCTGTTGAAGCTGGGAACCTCACTTACCTACAGGAACAAGGCTCCATAGGATTTTTATTGGCATTTGTTTCTCTGACTTCCTGGACTTCTTAAAAAATTTCCATCCTGGAGCTATAAAATATTTTCTGAAGAGCTGTAGGCTGCTTATTTTGGCTCTTCCAAGGCTTTAAATATCAATAGTACTGTTACTGTTATAAATTTTAGCCACCAACACGGGCCTCAATAAGCTAGCATAAGTTACTGAATGCACAGTAAATATGATCCCTGCTTTTAGAATCTTACAATTTAAGTAAGGACTGAAAAGGAAGCTTTATTCTCCTTCTTAATGGTGAATTGAATCTCAATGAAATGAAACACGAAATCTTTCTTTTGCAAAGGTGAGTCAAATGTCTGATTTTTATTGAAAACTTCCCCCTCCTCATGGACTTGCTCAAAGTCACACAGACAAGAACAAAGAGAGAAAGTCAGATTTTCTGAGTCTCAGCCCTGCATCTTAACCAGTCATTCTGATCATCTTGCTTTCCTGTATACTTTAAAAAGAATTAAATTACCTTATTAAGAGAAGGCAGGACTGCTTAGTTAGTGCCAGAGAAACTGATTAAATACCTTATACTGACAGAGAGGTCTATTGGTTACTATTAAACAAAATGGTCTGGATGCAGCCTCAAGCTCAAAAGATCACAAAGCTATTGCCAGGAGCTGCTAAAGGAGAATTTCTGTGCTTGCCTTGTTGCTTACATTCCTTCTCCAGCCATCCACTGTAGAGGTCCACCCCCCAAAAAAAAAACCTTAAAGCTGTCCCTAATTAGGGGAGGACAACAGGAAGAAGATGAATCTGGAAGGAAAAAAAAACATATTAAAACTCTCCACGTGAACCTCAAGACAAATGGAATGAGAATGAGGGTCACCATTAGAATCAGGATACTGGGCTAAATTGTCATTTGGTTGGGAGAAGAGTATGGTGTGTTGTCTAGCCTTAAAGTTTTAAATCAGAAAACTTTCATGTCATTGACCAAGGAGCAGTAGAAGGCCCTGTCTGTTTGCAGAGGCAGGTAAGCTCAGGTTGCCTGACCTTCAGCAGGATGGCATTCATTTGGTCAGTTAGCATTTGCATGTAGAATCTGTCAATCTCTATTAACTGTTGAAGATTTATTTAATTACTGTACAGACCTGTAGGTCTGTATATGGTTAAAAAGTGGGTGGTTGCTGGGTGGCAAGAGGAAGGGAAGAAAACGTGTCTGACTTCGGGTTTTTTCCTCATATCAGTCCTTTTGGCACATTGGCGTCTGCACTTCTGTTCCTTCCTGAAACACAAAATTTGCCAGAATGATGAACTCCAGTATGAAAAGTGTTTTAAGAAAGTTTCCCGTTTCCATTTATCCATTATTTCCTTCTCCATTGCCTCTTGCTGTGTAGGTTGTCTGTACCAGTTCCCTAAATGACAACTGGTGGTAGTAATGAGGCTGCAGACTTCTCGCTAATTGAACCCTGTCAGTCCTTCCCATTAAGGCCACAGGATGTGTGCTGGCTCATTAATCCAAACTACCACTGTAATTTCTTCTCTCCCTTCCCCACCTCACACCCAGCCTGTCATTTGTGCTGATAAAGAATGCCCTGTTTTATATGTCATGTGCAGCTATGAGCTGTTAATTGCTGCTGCTGTTGCCAGCCTGGCTGGGACCACCTCACAGCTCTTCAGTTAGCGGGAGGGGGCTGAAGGACTGGGATTTGGTGGTATTCAGTGCTCTCAGTTACCAGGAAGATCCAGAATGCATGTGTTGGTCACCCAGCACCAAGAATGGAGGAGCCTGGCAGCTAGGTCGTTCTGTCTGGAGCCTGTGTGGTGGGTCTGAGCTATCTGCTATTGCAGCAGAGGGAGGTCACCTCTTTTGGAAAACCTGTGGGCTAGTTAGGGACAGGAGACTGAAAGCACAATGCCTACGTTCACGTTGTCTGTGGCCTCCTCTTTGAAGATAAGCAGCTGGGATAGTAAGAGCCTGGGATCTGCTGGAGGTGAGCAAGCCTCTCTGGTCGGAGGTGGAAAAGCTTTTCTGCTTCATTATAACTCTCATAACTATCTAATAACTAATACTCTGGTGTGTTCTGCATTTATGAACTGGAAGTTGCTCTTGCTGCTGTAATTTAATGCTGCTGTGTGTGCAGACGTGCTCACACTGAACCCCCCAAGGACTGTGGCAGGCCCTGCTCCAGCCTGGAGCTCGCTGTGTCTGGGCATCTCCAAGTACATAGGGCACACAGCAAGCACTTGGGCTGCTGTGGGGATACTCAGTGAGTTTTTCTGATAGGTAGAGCTAACGCTGTCTGGATAGTTTTCTTAACACTGGCTCCTACCATCCTTCCACGTCCCACCCTGGCTTCACTTCCTTCCCCCCCTGCCCTGCGCAAAAAAATCACTGAAAATACCGATGTGCTCTATGGGTTATTGCAACACCTTTTCCTTTTTATTTTAATCTGTAGTTGATGGTGGCAGAGACAGTTTATACGCTTCCTTATTGAAAGTCTACTGCTCTTTGTTAGTGCTGCGGACTGCTTTTTTTCCTCTTTCTGTAAATACAGATAGTATTTATCCCACTTTATGTGACACTAATGTCTTGATTTGCAAGAAGAGGCTCATAAATCAGAAATACTGTGCATTGAGAAACAGTCGAAAACACACAACATTTTCAAAGAGATTTCATAATAGAGTGTATTTTTGTATGGTGTTTGAGTACATTTTGTGGCTTATTTCTACATAATATTTGAAAAAGCATTAAAATGTAAGATAGAACAATAAAACTCATTGCAAGAGGTTAAACAATGGCTGTGCAGCTGTGCAAAAGATCACACTCAGTTCCAACCAATTTGCACAGTCAGGTTCTTTTGGTTGCACGATAATCTAAAGCTTCAGGAATAAGAGAATTTTCATCATTGCAAATGTCTGTTGAGGAAAAAGAGAGAATTTTGACATTATATAACCTGGAAATGTCTGTCTACAAATTTCTGCATAACAATTAAGATGAAAAAGTGTCATTTAAGCTTGAAAATGAAAATGCTGCTCCTTTAAGGTAACATTTTGCTGCTTTACATTGTCAAAGACGACTGCAGATGCTGTGCCAGGGCACCTTCAAGGTGCAACGGTAGTGCTCTGAAATTTGACAGGTTGAAGTTTTGAATTGAATTATAGTGACAACCTTGACCCTTTATATTTCCCTTTAAGGTAGCAAGCCAGAAAACAGTATCCTGTTAATAATAATTGTGTGTCTTGGCATAATGTATATGCCTGAGAGAAAGGGAATAGGGCTGAAATGTCTGAAATTAGTATGAAATGAACTAGCAGAAATCAGTTGCTTAATAGATGTGGCTTTTGAACTACGGGTTGAACATAACCATCCTGGAAACCTTAGGGATATTTCAAAGTGGTCTCTTAAGATGATAGGCTGCCTATTAGGGGTGGTGATGTGAGCACTTCTGGTATATGAATTATCTGTTACCTAGGCTCCTGTCTATCAAAGGATACAATGAACTGAAGGTCTCATTTTGTTGGTATGTGGAAAAATAAGAGGTTAGGTAAGCTGCTTTTTATTTGCTTTTTTTTTCTCTCCAGAAGACCTTTGTAGGGCCAGTGAGGAGGACTGACTATGTTTGGAGAATGTGATCAGCAGCAAAAGAAATCAGTGAACACTGCAGAAATCACATGGCTGAGTAAAAACTTCCAAGATGTTGAAAGAATAGCAAACCTGGAGGGTTTTTTTTGTTGTTGAATTTTAGGTTTCTGAGTATTTAGGATATATTTGGTTTATGCTTTTTGTGTGGTGTTTTTTTTTTTTCCTTAAATGACGAGATCTGGAAATTTCCTTTTTTAAGTGGAAGTTTAGGGATGTTTTTAAGCTATTTGTATTTTTATAATTACAGGTAGCAGATAATATTAGAAATAAAATAGTAGTTAGTGTAACTCAAATTATATAGTCTAGCTTCCCCCCAGCTCCATTTATTTGACTAGACCTCCTAGCAGCTGTTTTGCATTGGTCCTGAAACACTTGAGAAATTTTGTGTTCTGCAGTGAGTAAACTGCATGCGTGGAGAACTGGTTGGTAATGTGATCCTGTAGGTGATCCTTTAGATCCAGATGCAGGGGTAAGTTTAGGAAGGCAGCAAATGTGGCTTAGCCAAATGCTCGTCATGTACTTTTATACAAGACATGTTGTCTGCTAACTTTCAGCTGTAAATCCTTAGGCCAGCCCAAACTCTTGAGACTGCTCTGACTTGCATGAGGTGTCACTCTGCCAGCCAGGAGCATCTGGAAGAGGAGAATCGTGTTCTGCTTTTCATTAAGACTCTGCCAGACAGGTGGGATACTGGGTGCAAAAGTGAAAAGTGCAGGGGTATAGGCAGCTGGATGCAAACTAACTTAGAAGCGTGTCAAGCTAGTCGTAGAAAGCTCTGCTTCATATTGTAGGTGGTGCTTTTAATCTAGTTTCCCATGTAAACTTATGTGCTTACTTCCAAACGTGATGCAGACGTGATCAGAAATTTCCTAAGGCCATCTGCTTGAATTTCGCTGTGGAGTATTGCCTGTGTGATAATTGGTGTTTTTATTAACCTTTCTAGTAAGCTTCATTCTTCCTGAAGATAAAGCAACACTGAAAGAACAGCAGGTAGACTTCGTGTGTTGTAAAATTGCCAGTGTTAGCAGGGAGTTTCCTTCCAGTCTGGTGGAGTGGCAATTCTGCCATACTCTAAATAGCTTTTCATTATCACTTAATACCTGTACACACAACAGTGTGAAAAGTCTACTTATTTTTATGCTTTTTATCACTGTTCTTAAATACTGCTTCTGCTTATATAAAGTTTGTTATTCTGAACACATAATATACTTGAGGTCAAACTTGGCCATATGATGGGTTTTCCCCTTTTCTCACCCCCACTGAATTTGAAGACACAAAGTTCAGGTTCTTGGAAAACTGTAATAGTGGATGTTTGCTGGATTGTTGAGGATATATCTGCTTGTGTTCTTTAAATATAGAGAGTATATATGTAGAAAGGCAGAAAGAAAATGGAAAAACTCTAGTCAGAAGTCTTACACTCAAGCTAAGAGACAAAAAGTTTTAAGATGGTCTGATTTCTTCCTCCTAGCAGATATTCCTTGTTTGAATATTTTTTAGTGCCGTGTTTCCTTCTCTTTATTGCCCGTGAGACTGCTGAAAAAACTGAGATAAAAGTGGCTTTGGAGCGTTGCAGATCTAAGGTCCCTGAGGGAAATCCAGATTTGCTTCTGCAGGTTGCTAAACCCTCAGGTGGATGGGTCCAGGAGGATCGTCTGTATTGCTATTTCAGTTTAGCACGTCAGTGCTGTTATGAAGAGAAAGTCATCCGTAGGCAGAGTTCAGATTGCTTTTTGTATAGGCTGATGCTCATCAGGGGACAGAGGCTGCTGGTAGAATTACCTCAGCCAGTTCTCCGCTAATGCGGTCCTGCTGCAGTAATTTGGACACTTTCCAACCTTATTGCTTCATTTTGGGGCCCCTCTCGGGGGCCGAGGTAACTCGGGTGAACCATCCAATAATATTGGCTGTGGTGCATCAGGCTGTTGTGTTCAGGAGTAAAAGTCTGAGAGGTCCTGGCTCTGCTGAAAGTGGCTCCGTGGTGCTCCCTGTGGGTTTCACCTCACTCTTATCTGGGTGGCTAGGAACAGTGCTAGACAGAAATGGTCCTTCTGTGTTCCCTTAGCTCTCATTTTTGTTGGAGACCCCATGGCACAGATTTTTGTCTTTTGTCTGCACTGGGGGAGTTGTTTCTGGGCTTAACACAACCTTCTCAAACAAACTGTAGTCTCTTCTTATGTGATTTAAGGTTAATATGGTTTGTTATATGTTGCATTATACACTAGACAGAACTGACTTGGTGAAGAGTTTCCAAGCAGGACTTGTTATTATGATTTTGATTTCACAATTTCATGCATGATTTTTGAGTGTTTCTGGTCACTAGATGGTGACCTGTAGATGAGTAAATTTATCTTTTTCTTGTTTTTTTTCTTTCTTTCTTTCCTAATGCCATTTCTTTCTGATGATAAACCACAGTATGTGTGAATTCTGGTCATTCCACCCCCACAGCTCATCAGATAATCTTTGAAAGTACTAGTAGCTGATGAGACAGGTACTTCACAGACTACTTCATGGCTCTATCCAACAGAAGATCTAATCTTCTTCAAACAGCAAAAATCACTCAAACAATTTCAACACTGGAGAAGGGCGTTAGTGAATGCTGAACTGATTAAAAGAAAAAACATAAACTGACTTTTGGTGGGTGTGGGTACAGTGTTGAAATTGTTACTTCTGCTGTGATAAAAAGGACTCAGACCTTGCAAAATCAAAATCCCAGAAAGAATACTTGAATACAGTGTTTAGAGTACAGCAAGGCACGCATGCATCTTTCCTGCAAAGGTTTACATCAGATTTGTATGAATTAGCTGCTGATATGTGATACAAATGTAAATAATTATAGACATCATAAATGAGAACACTATTTTCCAGCCCCTTCTATTAGAAGACAGTTACATTGCATTATCATGTCTGAAGTTGCTTGAAATTTTCCTGAATATTAAAGTTTTGGGTAGAAGTATTCTATGGCTCATATATGTCTCAAAATATCTTTGAGGGAAAGAGGATTATATGAAAATTACAGCAAAAACAACTCTGCCATTTCTCAGAGCAAGTCTATGAGAAGTGAGTTGTTTTGCTCGTGTTAGACTCCCACAGGAACATCGCCGAGAAGCTTGAGCATAGCTGTTCTCTGACTGAAGTGCTCTTTGAAATATGTGTCAAATTGTATATCTCTGCCATTTTGTGAGTGGGTTTTTTATGGGGTGTGAGTGTCATTTTTAACAGTAGCTCAAATCTGATTATGAACCTCTGGAATCCGTTTTCACAGTTACTTAGAATATTACAGCTGGCTGAAACTTGGCATGCCTGTTTTCAATGAAATGCCAACACTGAATTTTCCTCTTTTGAATGAGGATGAAAACAAACATTAATTTGTCCATAAAACTGATTTTTCAAAAAACATTATTTCAGCTTCATTGAAGCACTATTTTAAGGAAATCAAAACATTGTATTCGGCTTTTGACTCCCCTAATTGTTCCATGTAATAAGAAATAACGTTCTAAATGATACATCTAAAAATGAAGCATGGCTTTTTAGAATGAAAAAATGATAGAATTCAAAACATCATTTTTTTTTTGTTGCTGTTCTGCTTCTATTCTTTGGTTAAAATGCTGAAAAGGAGCACTCAAACTCTGGTTCATCAGAATGGCCTTTTCCACCATTCCTTCTGAACCCAAATGAGCCTTTTTAGTGTCCAGAAAACAACTTAAAACTTAAGCATCATGCAGGAGTTTGTGTCAGGGCAGTGTTGACTGAATGAGACCTCTTTGTAAGTGTTGCTTCTAACGGCCAGGAGATGGAAACTAAGACCCTTGGTCTTTTGGTCCTTGCTCCCCTGTATCCCGTGTTATTCGTGCCTGGGCAGCAGTAGAGAATGTATTTACCCTTATGAGGCTGTAGCAGACTTCTCTGCATTTGGAGAACAGGAAATGGAAAAGGAGTGTCTGAGCTTAAAGTGCTGAGTGGACTAACTGGAAATTAAGGAAGAGACAACTGGATGAGTTGCGGATGAGGAGCTGTGCTGCGATGTCAGTGGGTTCCCTGGATTTGGCCACCATCCTGCCATCAGCCACAATTACAAATCCCACTGAGAAAGCATGCTTTGCTTCCCTTTTGTGGCTCCCAAGAGAGGACTCTCTTAGCTAACGCAGTGGGCAGAGTATGGTAAAGTGGATGTAGCTACCCGCTCTGCTCACTCTCTGCCTTGGGGAAGGTAAATAAGGAGCAGGTATTTCACTACTTGCAAGAAATAAGGAGATGCATAGAAACTACATACCAGTAAAATTTCAAGCAGATGGAAAGCAAGCCTGCCCTACATAATACAGTGTAGAATTTGCTGCCGGAGGATATTTTAAAGGCCAAAATGATGAAGGATTTGAAAAGGACCAAAGCAATTTAATAGAAATGGAGGATCTTGATATAGTCTTTGGCTCGAAAAAACTCCCTAAGCTACAAGTTACTGGAAGCAGTAGAGCTCCCAAGGAAACAATCATTCAGCAGATGTTCTGCTGCTGTTTAGCTCCCTTAAACTGTGAGTACTGCTGGAGTCAGGGTGCTGATGCATCTTTGGCCTTGTAAGAAATGGGTCTTCGCTTTGTGCAATGAATTTTTTTCTTTATGCATGCCTTTAAAGACCTGAAAAGTTAAAAAAGACATTAACAGTGTTAAGTCAACAAGCTGATGTTGCCATAAGTAGTGGAAAGTCATACTTGGAACTGCCTATATATGAGTGAATTGTCTCATCCACTGGTTCTGCTTATGGACAGGGTCAGAAAAAATAACATGGATTCACAAACTATCATAATACTTGCACATGAGAGATGCTAAGGGAAATCAAATACTTTGTAACATAACTTTGTTCTCTGATTTTATTTTTTTTTTAAATTTATTTTTAAAGGTACAGAAATATGAGAATTTCAACTGAGTTTTCCTCATGAGATGGTTTCAAACCTTAAATTTCAGTACTGCAAGCATGGACCTTTGCCATTTGATCTGTAGTATGTGCTGACAAAAGCAAATTGAAATTGAGGGCACTGGTTTTGCTCTTAGGCTCCAGGCCCTTTCTTAGCCTGACACATAGTCAAGCAAACCTGCCTAGTGCTCTCATCCCCTTGCCCTAGCAGTTGGAAAGAGATGTAAGTGTAAGGGGTCTTTCCAAGGATACCTGATGATGAGAACAGTCAGTATGGTCCTCTGCCGTTCCCAGATGCGTGTTAATGACTATGTGGTGCTCCCAGTGTCCAGTGTGATAACAGGTGGGTGCTTACAGCTGGTTTGGTGGGAGCCTTAGCACATTCGCCTTTGCTTCTTATTTGGGCACCATTAATATGCCCCTGAATGCAGAAACAGTGATTTTTTTTTTTTTTCTTCCCTTTTTTAATCACCCTCCCCAATATTGCTTTCTTGGCTATACAGGAATTGAGGAATGGAGTTTAATGGGGTGGAGACAGCTGCTTGTCGAATTTCAGAGCTTTGCTGTGGGCCATTGAGGTGTTATGTTTTCTCCAGGAAGGTCATCGGGATCTTTTGAAAAGCATGTGTTTGGCAGCCCAGGTGCAGGGGCTCTATTCCTCTTGTACTACAGATTTCAGTTACACAGAACTTGTGGTTTTGATAATTTTTTTTAAAATGACAGTGTCTCTGTTTTGCATACTGGAAGTGAGTAGTGGTCCTGACTGGATTGCTGTTTTTTTAATACTTTTTTTTAATTTGTTCCTCAATTTTGCTACTATTAAGTTCATCATTATTTTGTCAGTAATGCTGATAGTGACTTGCATGATGTTTTCCAGAGTGCTCTTAGAACTAATGTTTAACTTTTATCTCAAAACTTTAATCAGGGATGTTTGAATATGGAGTGTTTGTTAAATGCAAAACTACTCTTTTGCTTTTCTCAAAGTGACATTTGCATTTTCCGTCCCTCCCTCAAGGCATTTGCTATCCAAATGCTGAAGGAAAAAGGAATTCGTTTACTGTTACATAAATATGACTTTATTTTGGCAAATTCACCCTTTTTTTTATTTTTTTTTTTTTTACACAAAACTCACAGGAGAGATCTAGGGAGCCAGTAGCATCCCTGTGATTGACTTAAGTTTCCTGCAGTGTATGTGACAATCTAGATGTGTGAGCGTGGGACAGTGCCGTCCCACAGCCCTGCTTGTCTGAAGGACTCTTGGACAAGGGATTCCCTGGGCGCCTGGAGGCTATGAAGAAGAGAGCAGTGACATCCACAGAGGCAGCCACCTCTCTGAGCTGCAGCTTTGCCTTTCTTTTCCTCCTTCGCTATCTTGCTCTTCAAATACATATTCTGCTGTTGTCCAGATCCCTTGGTAAAAGCCATAGAAGGGGTTTGGTGGCTGTTCCTGGAGGGATGTGAGCAGTGCCAGTCACCCCTGTATTCCATGAACTACAGAAATTGGGCAAATTTCTGGTTCACCTTCCCCTGAAGCTGCTGAAAGAAATTTAAAGGAAGCAGAGGTAAAAGTTATGTGCAAAACAGAGAAATAAAGCTTGTTGGAATATAATTCAAAATCCTCTATCTCGTTAGTATTGAGAGACAAGATATAGCCACAAATCAGTTATCTAAATGAAACTGCAAATGAGGCTAATAATAAAATTTAGCATGCTAATAAGATAAGAACTGAAGACAAGATTACAGTGTCAGTGGTAGGCTGTAGATGTATTTTCGGAGTTGAATTCAGGTTTGCAGCTAGGGGTTTTAAAGGGCAAAATGGTGGTTTTCTACAGTGAAGCTACACAAACTTTGTTTGAGAGGTGCTGAAATAATCTCTTGGGAGTAAATCTTGAACTACACTGAGCTCTAGAATCGCTATACCCTAAGCTATTTTTAATTAAGATTTATCAGCATTTTTCAACAGGATTACAAAGTGTAAAGCTCCTAGGCATGCTTATGAACAATGCATGGCAAATATGCTGCAAAAGTGTTTTCTTGCTGTCTTCTTCAATCCCTTCAACTTTTCAAGCTAAATAGTGTTTTCTACATGTACTAGCTAACCCTTTGTTATTTAAATACATGGTGGTTAGAGCTCTATTTTTCTATTGTTTGCACTTGAAGTAGCTTGCATTTCCATGGAATCTGAATGCAACTTGTCATTGTTCTCCTACTTAGCAGCTGGTGCACATCCCTGGATGTTGGCCAGAAGGAAAGGTGGGAGAAGGGATGTAAGCTTGAAGAGAGAATATGGTTTGGTTTTAAGCACCAGACAACCACCTCTCCTTTCTGTTTTCCTTATGTGCTAAGCTCAGAAGATGAGGGCTCAAATTCATATATTTCAGGGTCGATTGCAGTTTGAGACTGGTATCGAAATTTAAGCATTTATCGGTTAGCTCTTACATGTGAATTAGGTGTCTAAATCATGTTAAAATCAGTGAAGATCTAGGAAATTATTCATTTTCTTGAATATGCAGCTAGTGCCAGTTGACATAACTTTGGGCATATCTTGTGGCCTCCAGCTTTTAGTCCAGAGGCACCTGAGTCTTCCATCCACCCCATCTGGTATCTGCCATCCCTTGGGCACTTTAAATGACTCGAAACACAGATGTTAAGGCAACTGCATTGAGCTCCAGGTCAGGACAGGCTCCTAGAGAGTGATTCAGCTTTCCCTGAAGTAGACACTTAACCCCGTTGCCTTGTCTAGTGACTGTACCAGGAGCTTGAAAGCTTTTCAGAGACCCCTGAATGTGGATGTTTTAATCTTGGGTAGAACCTAGTCAGAGCAATTACCTTGCCTCTGATAACAGCTTGGGATTTTGGCGGCCTTAGCTGTTAATTTACATTATGAGAACTTAATTTTTGAACAACAGCAGTTTTTTCTAATAACAAACCTTTAATAAGCTTTTCCAGTTTAGTGCTGGCCTTCTTTATTATTTGATGCATAATGTTGTGGCTAGAAAACCTATGTATGAATGTGAATATGTAGCTTGAGAATACTTAGTTCAGTATTTGTTTGAGCTGAAAGTGGCTTGCTGGGAATAATTTGTACACAGGCATGCATCTACTCTCCCCATGCACATACGCAGCATGAACAGGCTTCTTATACCATCTGATTTAATTTGAAATTATCCCACCAGCACTTTGCATTAGTTTACAGTGTTTCCACAGAATCAGTTATATCAAAAACTATTTATTTGTGACTTCTTATTTGGTCTTGGGTAAAATAGTACATGTAACAGTAGAAATCCATCCAGGAATAGCCTCTTAATCACTCTGACTTCTGAGTAACAGCCCACAATGCTTTACTGTTTCCTAGGCTGGATATAACGTATTGCCTGGATTGCTGTGAATAAATACAATCCTCTTTTGTCTCAAACAGTAAAGTTATAACAATCAAAGAAACAACAACAAAAATCCCAATAGCAGCATGAATGCGTAAATCACTTTATTTCCTGTTTTTATTATTCCAATACAGTAATATTAACAGAATAACTTTGATATGTTGATTTCATGGAAAGGCTGTGGCTAAACTGGCAGTCATGGTATTTTGACCGAAAGATGGTGTTTTAAAACTGTAAGAACAGAATCTGGAAACCTGCTAATTCAGGGTGTTTGGATATGTGTTCTCTATCAAATAACTGAAATCAGGTTAGTGAAGAGAGGTAAAAGAAAAATTTGATGTAGATACAATCAGACCTACAGCTCTAACAAAGGGGATTTTAATTTTTCCCTGTATGTGAGAGTAATACAGGCAGAAATAATTTTGCTAATGATGAGCAAAGGGAGGGAGAAGAACTGGAGTAGAGTAGAACAGTAAAGTTGCCTTTTGATATTTGTAAAAAATATTCTCTGCTCCTTTCAAAAACCAGAAGAACAGGTAAGAATAAGCTAATTCTGTAGTGGTGAAGCTGAGTAAGATGTTTAAATGTCTGCTCAATTTTAAACATGCAATATATTTTTGGGCTGGATCCACCAAGAAAGAAGGTACCTTCCTTTTACCTAAATTAAAAAGTTCAGAGTTTTTGCTCAGTTGCCGCCTAAACTGGAGGCAACCAAAGTTTATTTGCAGAAAACTTCAATATGTTCCCAGGGCTTTGAATATTTCTTCAGAGAATGAGAGAGTTCACTGATGGAATAATGGTATGACTTTTAAGCTGAGTTTGCCTTTCCAGCTTTTCATACTGTTTTGCTTTGGAAGCTCCTACCCAATGTGAAGGCTTTTGTGGATCCCGTTGGGGCCTGTACTGCCCCATGGCACTGAACAGGAGAGTTCAGGCTTTTAAATTAAGGTGTATGGATTAGACTGTACAGCTACCTTCTACTAAGCTGACCTTTCCCTCATGAAAGCATAAGTTGATGTGGTGTATAAGTTGTTGGGGTGTTAATTTGGGTTTGCATATGGGGTTTTTTTGTTTGTTTTCTACTGTCTGCAGTATTTGCATATCAGATAGCTTTATTGTTTTAGATTTGATACAGCAGATGCATCGTTTAGATGATTTTTTTGATCTTCTAGTGGGAAAGTTATGTTTTTGTATAACAATCCAAGGCAAAGCATCATGAAGAATTAAAGATAGACAGTGGAAAACTGATGCAGTGTGCTGTTAGGAAAAATGCTGACATACTGACTTTACAAAACATTCCCCATTATCACACTCGATGATGAAACACAGCAAGTAGGAAGGTAACAGTTATCACAGCCTGGGTCGTTCATTCAGCTTCTGCTGAACTTGAATAGGTATTTCTGGACTTTCTGAGATTGAACACACATAAGAGGCTGTCTCTGGCTGTCGATTTCCAAGCAAGAGTCAGGGCTCGGGCTGTGGCTGAGGTTATTGTGTCTCAGCTGGTCTGCAGTAACCTGTGAAGTGCAATGTGCGTGCTTAGCTCATAGTCAGTACAGGGCAACCATACTTGGTATAGTCATGTTTCATTCTGGGCTATGTGAAGCCAAGTCCTCGGCCCACACTAAATGCAAGGCATCATGCGCAGAGATAGCTGTTGGTCTGATGAGTAGTGAGCTAGTAAGCTGCAGTAACTTTCGGTGTTAGTATCCCTGTTTTGAACCCTCTTTGGAGAGCTGAGAACTTGCGGCCTCTTCAGCGATGCCCTGTGACCACCGGTTGCTTCTCTAAACTCATAAGTAGCTCAAGCAGAGGATCTAGAAAAGAGTGTGCTGACAGGGCATCTCCTTAGGATTGCACAGTGAGGACAGCAAACAGATGTATTCCTTGCAAAGGGTTCAGCACTTCTTGTTTTAGAAAGTACTAGTTGTTTATTCCATCCTCACCTCTCTGAAGGACTCTGTAGAAACTGGGCCAGGATCTTTTAAGATCTCCTAGAACTTCAGTTTTGAAAGTCTGGTTTCTGTAGATTGCTGTCTGCTTTCCTGTAGGTGACTTCGCTAACCTAGGCTGTTTCGTGTCATATCTTTCCCATGTCCAGCCTTTTTTGCCAGTCTCTCCTGCTGGGTGAGTTATCTATTTTAATCAAATTCTGAAACTTATTTTTTCTGCCTCTTTCTTCTCCACAATGCAGTACATACACAGGTATGGTTCTGCTTAGGAGAACGATCCACTCCTTCAAATTCTAGCTGACTTCTTAGTCCTACAGGTAAGGTGGCTATCCTAGATTTTACCAGTGCGTTGTTTAAAATTGTGTTCATACAGGTGCTAATTAAAGTTTGCCATCTGTTGTCTGTCATGGTCAGTCCTCCCTTGATTTCTGGTCAGAGCAGCTCTATCAGAGCAGGCATGCTGATCAATGTTGAGCGCTAAACGTGAAAGGAATGGGATGCTCTGGGAATCAGACCTTTCATGCACATTTCTTGGCAAAGGCTGTAATTAGAAGCACAGTCTAGCTGCGCTGCAAGTATTTCAGTAACTAAATAATGACTCTGCAATATGATGCTGTATCAAATTAATACAGTAGCCATATCCTATCACATATTTAGTGTTTCATGTTGTGGCCTGTCTGACTCTGATGCCAACGATGGCCCATATTTTCACTGGTGTTTTAATATAGGTTTCACTTGCAACCTTTTAAACTCCTCAAGCTTTGTTGTCTCGGGTGAAATAGTTGTCTAGCATATTTTCAGAGCTGGGTTTATGCCTGGTCAATTAATGAACAGAAGACCTCTCTCAGTTCTGCCCAAGTTCTGTTCTGTTTTGCCTTTGTCTCAGTAAATGGCAATTTGATGGGGGTGAGGGGACATGAAAAGAGGAAACAAAACAAACCCCCAAAACAAAAAAAAAACACCCCCCAAAAATAAAAATCCTAACTAAACCCAACAAACAGACAGTATAAGAAAAAAAATTTCCGAAGGTGGTACAGAAAACAAGGATGACAAATTGCTAGCCAGACTTTACTTATAAATCATGTTTTCTTTGTTTTCATACTTCTCAATTATAACCACATGTTTCTGTTTTCTGCATGAGTCATCTCTGATATTTGGATTCCAGGGTTAGTATGGTACACTCACGTTGCACCTCCATAATGATGGGCTTAGGGAGGTACGTTGCTTTAAAGGCCCTAATTGCTCAGAAGTGATACGGTAATTACTGTTGTGGTGACTTTGTGCCACCAGACTCATTGTCACGCTCTCCAGAGGGGGGTCAGAGATATTGGCCATGTGGGATACCCATTCTGCCTGATGAATGAATATGTGGAGGACAGTTTCATAGTCAGACCTTCTTGTTAAGCTGATACATATCACTCTGGTTATAATGTTTTAATTTGTCAGGGTGAACAATGTCCGAGACTTACATGAGTAGAGTTGCTTGCAAGCTATGGGTTTGGACACATGCACAATTGGATGTGCATTTTCTTCTTTATAACCACTGAATGATGAAAGACAGGCGTGTTCCAAAAAGATAGGATCTAAGGTTTCATACAGCTCAGTTCTAGAATTGTTCTCAATGAAGGCTTTTTTTTGTGGTCCATCTCTGTTGTGCGTGGGGCTGCACAGTGGATGAACATGCAAGGTCACAGGTCTGTGTGCTCCTTCAGCTGAGGCCTGTTAATTCCATCAAATAGACCACTTCTGCACCACTGCCCTTAGGGCAATAGTAATCATAACTTTCCACTGTCCTTGGTTATATTAGAGCTATCCACATGGTCATTTATTGGATATCTTGCAATACAGCTAGACTTGGGCAAAGTCAGGCTTTTTCAATACCACTCTTTCCCAGTCAGTCGTTAGAGCAGGGTAAAGCTAAAGCCACCTAGTTATGTACGAACTTTGGAGGCCAGATGTCCCACATGAGTCACAAAGAAAAGTCTCTTAACTGGTTCACCGAAAATACTGTCTTTCCTTTCTCAGATTCCAAGAAATTTCAATCTGTGCAGAACTTATAAAACAGTATTAAAATTCATCATAGCATAGGAGCATTACATCATGTCACACATGCTCTCAAAAATAGCATCTTGTTGATGGTGTTCAACCAACAGTATTTAATTGTGCATTTTTTCACAGTTTTTCAAGATGTTTGGAATTTTATATATAACAAGAAAGCTAAAGCCTTTTATGCTCTGTGTGCTGCAGGAGGTATACTGCAGTCCAAGGACCTGGGAGAGGACAAAGCATTTCACTTTGCCCTCAAGAATTTTAACTGCTTTATTTTAATTGGCACAGCTGTGTCCAATCTCCATTTTCCTGTCTCTCTTTGAAACCCTCTGGATGGTAGAAAGCATTTCGGTTGGAAGTGTTGCCCCTCAGAGCCAAACGGCACATCAACTGGTCTCTGCAAAGGCTAAAATTACCACTTTTGAACGGGGG
>Ga0065711_1033005_pt1 | contig 26266 bp, 9 predicted proteins | sample Hoacrofraction12_FD_59098 | JGI IMG/M metagenome (GOLD analysis project Ga0065711, IMG submission 59098) | Hoatzin crop microbial communities from Cojedes, Venezuela - Epithelial fraction 12 v2 (version 2) | ecosystem: Host-associated > Birds > Digestive system > Esophagus > Crop | place... | reverse complement strand
CCCCATCCTCCTGACACCCACCCTTCAGATATTTATAAGCATTTATTAGGTCCCCTCTCAGCCTTCTCTTCTTCAGGCTGAACAAGCCCAGCTCCCTCAGCCTCTCCTCATAGGAGAGATGCTCCAGCCCCCTCATCATCCTCGTAGCCCTCCGCTGGACTCTCTCCAGTAGCTCTTCATCTTTCTTGAACTGGGGAGCCCAGAACTGGACCCAGCACTCCAGATGGGGCCTCACCAGGGCAGAGTAGAGGGGAAGGAGAACCTCCCTCGACCTGCTGGCCACACTCCTCCTAATGCACCCCAGGATCCCATTGGCTTTCTTGGCAGTCAGGGCACACTGCTGGCTCATGGTTAACCTGTCATCCACCAGCACTTCTAGGTCCCTCTCCACAGAGCTGCTCTCCAGCAGGTCTGCCCCAAGCCTGTACTGATGCATGGGGTTGTTCCTCCCCAGGTGCAGGACCTTGTAACTTGACTTTTAGTTTTCCAGTTTCAGTGTTAAAATCTGGGGATGAAACTCTATTCTATTTCCCTCTAATGACCACTTTCATTGAAACAGGAATTCATTCAGATTTATTGTGAAGTAGCAGAACAGGAGATGACCCCTGAAGGCAGCCACTTATTCCTCTTGTAGCTAATAATGTAATTTCTGAATTTGATTTCCAGTGCACAAGATGCGTTTTAGGTAAAAAGAACAGAGACAAAGATTAAACACAGAGGAGAAATGTATTCAATTTTTCTACAATAAAGTTTCCAAAGATGTTTTCAATTTTGTTATCTGTGAACATTCTTGAGATCAACATCTGTGAATGCAAGTCAGACTTATCATTTTCACTCCGTTAGGATGGGTTTTAAACAATATGAACCAATTACTTCCATAGAAGTGCCTACTTGAAAGGCATTTCTGTCTGTCTGAGGTGATGCTTTTGCAGGCAATGGAAATTTTGCTCCAGTTGTATGGCCTTTGAGAATGTTCCCCTCTTTTTTTCATTCTTTGGTGTTGGGATTTTATATCTCAGAGCAGAAGAATAAAAAAACAATTCTAAGCAAAGCGTTGCCAGAATTTTATGCCTGTCCCTTTTCCTTCCTATTAATAGCCCCAAATTTTATTTAAAAAATAAATGGGGGGGGGGGAAGGCTTTTACAAGAAAACAAAGGTATTCTTTCTCTTTTGACAGCAAGAAGACACATTTAGCAATCACCATATGGAACAAGGGAACACCAGTGATTGTGTTTTCAGGCCTACCATCATTACTAAAGCTAATCTCTGGATTCGGTGAGAAAAATCTTTGAGATCAGCTCACTGAATTTAAAGAAAGAATCTTCCTCTATAATCCTTTGCAAAAACCCATGATACTGTGTTCTGTGCAAACCCACCAGCCCAGACACCAGCACTGAGTGTGAATACCTTTTTCAAAGCCATGGTAAGTGCTAATTCCTAGGTCAGTCATTCCTGATAAAATGGTGACTCCCGAGACTTCCAGTCAACAGCTCACTCTCAGTCCTAAAAATTTCTCCCTAGGCACCAGGCCCTCTTTTCAAAAAATTTTATTTTAAATAGTGTAAATGTTACATAGAACTAAACTCACCTTTGTACAGCTTAGTAGACCTTTCCTGATTACATCTGAGATCCAGAGACACATTCAATTGGTCTTTGTACATATAATGCCTCTAATCACTGTGGCTGGAGAATCTTCACCCTTAGCTAAGCAAGTTAACTCAGAACTAAATTATCAGTAATTCAGTTATGTAGATTTTTATTGTTTTGGTTTGACTTTGTACTAACCAGGAACCAGTAACTGCAGGTTGGACACAGAATTTTCTGTCCTTCCAACCCTCACTGCATTCAGCTTGCCTACACCCTATATACATCTTCAGCTACTAGCAAAAAAAAAAAGTGATGTATCCACATGCGCCTTTTCCTGTCTCTTGTCAGGTGCTCCCCTGAAAACAGAATTATAGGGAGTACTTAACAGAACACCCTTTTGTAGTGAACTCATCTTCTGAAATGTCTTTATTTCAGTGCAATTTCTTTTCCATTCACATGATTTGCATTTCCTGTCACAGTTGTAAGGAATTTCTATATTATTTCCATTTCATAAATCCATATGAGATTGGTTTAAGGAAGTCAATAGTATTATAATGTTTTTTTCTCCATTCATCTTTAGAAAGAGCATTTTGAATTTCTACCTTAGTGATGAAGAAACTGACTGCAGTTGTGCCAAAGAACTTTGTTATTAAAATCTGAATTAATTGTATAAAAGGGAAATCCTCATTGCCTTTTAATATAGTATCCACTAGATCTGATAAGTGATTCTCTTTGTTCCAGGTTTTGTCTTTGCTCTCATAATCTTGGGTTTTCTTCTCTGAAGTGCTACTATTTATGGTCTATGAATTATCCTGGATATAACATTTAAAGTAACAATTACCTGGGTCAGAAAATACATCATAAATGTTTTGTAAGTTCTTACATTCAAATCAAAACTTAACTTCAGATTTTGAGAAAAGACTTGCATATTTTTTCCTCTTTTTCAAGGGGAAAATACAGGTCATTCTCTGCTGGAGAAACCGTATTGAAGTCATTGGAGTTATACCAACAGATAATTTGACTCAGAAGGTATCAGTGTTTGAATGCTGACATACTGCCCAATTTAATTATTCAGCAGACATAAGTCTATATATCTTGTTCAGCTCTCACTGAAAAGTAAAACAAAGGACATGTTTCTCTGTGTATCGAGGGTATACTGATATTCTTCTCAATCCCAGAAGATGTAGGAGTAAAAACCTGCTAAAATGTTGAAGGTGAGAGGATGCTGTTGTGCTTTGGGTCTGGTCACAAAGATCAGGTGGAAGAGTAATTTTCTGCGCAACCAGCAAAAACACGAAGAGCACAGGACAGGCTTGTGGTAGAACTCTTTCATCATCCAGACAACTTCTGGGAAAGGAAGGTAGCAGGAACATATTGACAGCAAAGTCTTGAAATGTCCTGGTGACATTTTTGTTTCTATAAAAGGTGAATAAAGAAAGTAAATGAAAAGGTCTTCTGGCTGTCTTTCTGGCCAGCCTGGAACAACTGGTTGAGAATGTGCAGATGCAAAGTAACTTGGCTGAGAGTGACCATGTAATAGATGACAGAATTAACCATCCTCAGATGGTTAGAAAGGGGAACACAAACATCATACATCACGGAGCTTAGGACAGCAGAGCACCATAAACACTGGGAGATGGAAGTGCTAGATTTTTACATAATGTCAGTAAAAAGGGGACATGGAACAGGGGAGAGCTGGTAGTGTTGTTAAAACCAAAAAAAACCCCCAACCAAACAACAAAAAAGGACAACTCACAGGCACAAAGTATGCTGAACTAGAATATCGACAGAATAGGGATAAAACCAGAAAGGCAAAACATAACTTCTGAGAAAATACTCCATATTTATGTTATGAGTAGTAGAAGATTAATAAAAAAGTTTGTCTATTCCTCAACAGGAATCTTAAGAAGGTCACAGTGTTAATGACATCTTTGCTTCCGTCTTCACTAAAAATGTCAACTGTGATCTTTCCGCTAACAAAATTAGCAGCGGAGATAGAGATGAGTAATAAAACCAGAACAGTGACAGGCACATTGGAAAATACGTAAATTAGAAGTTTTAAGATAAGATAGGCTCACTGAAAATTCTCTGTAGGTATTTTCCTTCAGCCAGCTTTTTATTCCAGGGGTGATAAATTATGATCTTTCGAAAACTTGTCAAAAATAAATAAGGCTTCACAAAACTGGGAAACGGTGACTCTTACGCCTGTTTTTAAAAAAAGGAGAAGAGAAGGGAGACGGGCAAGAGAAGAGAAAATCGCTCAGCCTTATTTCAGTTCCAGAAAAATCCTGAAACAAATAGTCAAACAAATCATTCACAAACACCTAAAATACAGCATATACATAAGTGACTGCCAACACAGACCTTTGAATATCAAACCATATTAAATGAATCTAACTCTTTGTGTGGGAAAGTGATTGGAATTGTTAAGATGTAACAGTGGAAAATAAGTAATCAAAAATAACCGGTTACAAGTGGTGTTGCTCATCACAGGTGGTGTTCCCCAGGGCCCGGTATTCAGGCCAGTTCTATTTAATGTCTTTATCAATGATCTGGACAGGGCATCAAGTGCACGCTCTGTAAGTTTGCAGATGACATCAAGTTGGGTGGGAGTGTCAATCTGCTTGAGGGTAGGAAGGCTCTGCAGAGTGATATGGACAAGCTGGATCGATGGGCCAAGGCCAGCTGTAGGAGATTTCACAAGGCTGAGTGCTGGGTCCTGCACTTGGGTCACAACAACCCCATGCAACTCTACAGGCTTGGGGAAGAGTGGCTGGAAAGCTGCCTGACAGAAAAGGACCTAAGCGTGTTTGTCGATAGCCGGTTGAATATGAGCCAGCAGTGTGTCCAGGTGGCCAAGAAGGCCAACGGCTTCCTGGCTTGTATCAGGAATAGTGTGGCCAGCAGGAGTAGGGAAGTGATCGTGCCCCTGTACTCTGCACTGGTAAGGTCGCACCTCCAATAATGTGTTCAGTTTTGGGCCCATCACTACAAGAAAGACACTGAGTTGCTGGAGCGCATCCAAAGAAAGGCAAAGAAGCTGGTGAAGGGTCTGGAGCACAATTCTTAGGAGAAGCGGCTGAGGGAACTGGGCTTTCTTAATCTGTAGAAAAGGAGGCTGGAGGGAGACCTTATCACTCTCTACAACTCCCTGAAAGGAAGCTGTAGAGAGGTCGGTGTTGGTCTCTTTTTCCCAGGTAACAAGGGAGAGGAAGAGAGGAAGTGGTCTCAGGTTGCATCAGGAGAGGTTTAAATTAGCCATTAGGAAAAACGTCTTCGCCGAAAGGGTTATTAAGCATCGGAAAAGGCTGCCCAGGGAAGTGGTTGAGGCACCTTGACTGGAGATATTTAAAAGATGGGTAGACGTGGAGCTTAGGGACACGGTTTAGTGGTGGAGTTGGCAGTGTTAGGTTAACAGTTGGACTCGATGTCTTAAAGGTCTTTTCCAACGTAAATGATCCTATGATCCTATAATAAATCAAAATTAAATTTCACTGAGCTGAGTATCCTTTCTCTGACAGAATCCACTAGCAGGTGTCAGGGAAGAAGATGAAAAAATATTGTAAGTATATACTTAACTTTCTTGTAGGCAGGCTGTCCTGGTTTCAACAAATATAGATCTTATTGACTTTCAGAGAAGTTGTATCAACAACTATGTTGGACTATTCCATTCAAAATGGAAGGACATTTTAAATAAAATTTTGCAGAATCTGCTATTATACTATATTTTCATTAATAACTTGCATGACATTATAGATAGAATATATTTATTAAATATGGAGATCATACCAAAACAGGAGAAGTTTCAAGCACTGAAAGGTCTAGGACTAAAACTCAAAATGATCTTGACAGCTTAGAGAACTCTCCTGCAAAACCAGGATTCATATTGGGGGGAAAAAAAATGTAAAGTTATACACTTAGATTACACTACACAAATAGAGGATAGGGAATGACAGATCCACCTCTGCTGTAAAAGGTCTGAGGATTCAAGTGGATCCCATCTGAGCATGTGCCAATAACGCTGCCAAAGGCAAGCATACTGCCTATATAAAAGGCTCCCTCCTGTACGTTTTCAGTTACAAGCACTGCACCTCAGGAACAGTCTAGGCCATCTGGAAAAAGTTAAGAGAGCAGGAAGAATGATAGAATTCAAAAAAAGTATTGTTCGAGAAAGGTTGAAGGGGTCATTTAATCTAAAGGAGAGAAATACAAAAGCAGATTTAACAGTTTTCAGGTTTACAAAGGGTAGCTGTAAGCAAGGGACTAAGCAATTCTCCCTGACCACGAGGGACAAAGCAAGAAGTTTCACAGTTAAATGCTGATAAGGAAAATTCAAAGCCAAGCACTGGAAAAACTTTTGAACACCGAAAAGAGTCCACAAAAGCAGCTCAGTCTCCATCACTGGGGTTTATCAAGGAAAAAGTTAGGCAAACACCTATCAAAAAAGGCTTAGGCAGAAACGACAGAGCTTCAGGTAATGGGGGGTGGCATCCTGAGTCTCTTCCTGCTCTATTTTCTGTGAACTTTGTAGTTTTTTCTTTATATTTCTGGATAAAGGCAAATAATTACTAGAACAAATCACCAATGGATGTAGTAGATTCTCAATTACTTCTAGTTGCATTTGAAGATATGAGTCCTTCCTATGAAATATACTGTCTTGCAACAGATGATTTTTTGATTTTATGTTAAAATTATTAACAATGACTTTATGTTTTTTCTTCTGAAGGAGATTAAACTACATGACTCTAATGGTTTCTTCTGGCGTTATCTGGGACCCCATAAATATATTAACTGAAAAATTCACTCGGTGTGCTACCAAAGATACTACTGAATCTTTCTTTCGTGATGTAGTACTACAAAGCAGTACATAAGGCTCTGAAGGGACAAGAAGCAGTGGTCTCAAGCTAAAATACATGAAATTCCACTCAAATTTCAGAAAAAAACCTGTTTTACTTTGACAGTGGTTGAACATTGTAGCACATTGCCCAGAGATGTTATAGAATCTCCATCCTTCAAGATATTCAAAACCCTGCGCAACCTGCTGGAGTTGATCCTGCTTTGAGCATGGGTTTGGACTGCGCAGTCTCCAGATGTCCCTTCTAAACGTAACCTCCTGTGATTCTGTGAGATCCTGTGAATCCCAGATTGCAACTAGAGATTAACTGCATCTATTACAGATCAATCAAGTGAAAATTCTGAAGCATTCAAGAATGAAAGCAAAAAAAACCCACGTGAAGAGCGTTTTCTCTCCTGTCATGGTCCACATACATTTTTTTTTTCTGCTGCATCCTGATTATTTTCATTCCAAGTGGATGATTTTTCTAATGAAAATTAGGCTATTTTCTGCTGTCAAGAGTGCAGGAAAAGGATGTGATGAAAGCCAAGTTACAGGCTTTGTAAGATGCCACCCTATCTGTGTGCAATAGGCAGTGATGCAAAAAAGTATAAGAAGGCTTGGTAAAAAGCGGAACATGGTGAGATACTCCACATGAACTGGAAGTTATAAAGACAAATTTAGCACAATATTTTAGAATAGATGATATGAAATTACAAATAAGAAAAACAGAAGTTTGCAATGGAATATGCTTAAAAGTAAGACGGACAGAATACTGGAAAATGTTCAGTGTGCATAGAAAGACAGGGAATGGAGACAAAGCGAGAAGGAATCAGCTTCCACAGCACAGTGAGGATTGCTGTCAGATTCTAGACCCTCACCACCAAAATCTGGAGTTTTGCTATATGCAAGTCACATCTTGTGACCGATATAAACCAAATCATCCTGTGACTGAGGGTTCATCAGAAATGATTATTTTAAAGGCTCGCAAAGAAGCCCTGTTTTTATCCCCAGGACAGTGGAAGCAGGACAACCTAACAAACCAAATAAGCCCATTTTTTCAGAATAAAAATTATCTCCTTTGGTTTATCTGATCCCTCAGAAGAAACCACAGACATAGATAGCACAAACAAGTTCCTCCCATGATGCAAGGAAGAGTTAGATGCTTCTGAATGGGAGTGAGAATCACCAGTAAATGTAGTGAGCACTGTGCTAATCACAGATAATTGTAACAAGATGCTGAAACTGTGCACTAAAAGCTTGTGTAAGTTGGTCACTCACAGACTCAAACTGTCTCTTGGATGTTGTTGTTTATATCAACTATTTTGGAAAACTCCTTAATTCATTTAAATGGCTGAAAAATGGTAACAGTGATAGTAATTTACATTATAGATTAGGTGTGAAGTGCTTTCATGCACAAAATAAAAACTCTGAGCACAAGACCTTCTTCAGTCTGCTAGTTCAAACTCAAAATTTCCATCTTGCGCCACTGGCTTAACATTATTGTCTAAAAGGAAGGTTTAGACAGGAATCACTTTCCTGCAGAAGCTATGTCATCATGCAATAAAGAATTCACTGTTCTCATATACTAATAAATTTACTACTCAAATTTACTAACAAATTGAGAATGTAATTTCATTTGAAAATGAAAAATAAAGGCAAAGTCACTATTAAAAAGAATTCATCTGTGAATGGCAAATTGCATCCTGGAGCAAATGCACTCATTACGCTCAAAGAAAGGATGAGATCTCCCACAGTTAAATAAAACTAGTAGGAAAAAATAATTGCTTGATAAATCACAGTAATTAAATTTTGCAGATGTGAATGCTACCGCACCTCTGTCTTCAGTGCAACAAGGCCAGCCCTATAGCACAGAAACAGCACATAAATCTCAGCCCTTTACTCCCTGAAAAATCTATTACTGAAAGAAATTGTGCACCTTTTCCCTGTTAGTTCTTAATTAACGAGGAATGGGAAATCATTCTCCACAAAGCTACTGAGATCAGAGCACTCAAAACCAGTGGTGACACTGTGTAGCTCCTGTTCAGCTTTTTCCAATGCTCCACCAATCATTAGTACGTCTTCCAGCATTTTGAAAACATCTTATTTTAAAAGCAATAGACTTTCTTTTCCTTTGGGAACCTGCCTGACAAGACATTTGTTAGTTGGTCTGCCTTATATGTTAATTTTTGTATACAAGGTATACTTCCCCATAAGACTTTTAAAATTTACAGGTACTCTGATTGCTGTGTATTAGTACTGAAAGAAAGCTTCTGCAATTATGCTTCCAAATTCTAATAACTCTTGACCATTCAAGAAATTTTGTGGTTAGGACATCTAAACAGAGTTGTCTACGTGTAGGCACACACACATGCATCAGTTGTTCATCTGCCTCCTGTACTCAGCGGAAATCTAGCCAATGCAACAAGGAGCATGATTCAGTTCACCCTAACCTAGGGAACCAGCAGCAGCTGAATCACTCACTCAGGTCCAGTGACTCCAGGCTTGATCTTTACCAACTCTAATAAGGGCTTTGATACCAATGGCTGAATCTGTTGCCCACACAGAGGGACACAATGCTATTTGAGATGAGACAGCATAACCTGCCTGTCCTCCCGCTGGCAATAGGTCTCCCAGTCCCATCAGGGTGTCTTGCATGCTCTAGATCATCTGAAACAGCAGCAGTTCCTGTGTGTGGGCAACAGAAGCACGCCTCTAGCCCACAAGAAGACTCCTACAGGCAGGCATAACAAATTTAGGTATCTCAGTTGCCAGCTGAACCTCTAGAATTTAGGAGCTTCAACAGGAGCTATATCTGGAAAGGCCATGTTACTGCCACAGTGTATGCAGCACTTGTAAGGAGTGGCTTATGATGGCTTCCTTCCTATAAATCAAGAGGAGACTAACAGGAGAAAAGCGCAGCACAAGCTCATTTATGTATGTTCCTCAAGAGTACAACGATGTGTTGCATACGTTGTCTTCAGAACCAATCAAGCAGAAGGCACCAGTAATCACTTTCAAAAGGGTTACAGAAGAGTGATCTTGGGTCTTAAGCGTCATTTTAAGGCATAGTTATATGGTCTGATTTAGATGGTCATGAATTAACTCATTCCACATTTCATATCACTTCAGGTTTGCAAGCCTTCTAGACGTATTATCATAGGATATTATTTGAGCTAAAAATTCACACCTCTCAGCTTCTTCATGCAGGCTCAGCAGATGGCAAACATGGTTACACACCAAGCTGGAGCTGGCCTGGGCTGCCATATCTGGGAGTACAGATGGCACCAGCTAGTAACCTTTCATCATTTACATGTACTCAGATGCTTTGGTGCTGACCCTCTTACTGCAAAGTCACCACAATTTTGGTAAATTGAGACATCAGGCAACAAAACACACATGATGTATTAAGGCAGTGTATCTACATAGAAACACAACTTCATCTTTTGACAGTCTGTATTTGACAAAAAAGAACTTCTTTCATTAAAAGAATCTAAGCAAAAAATAGTTATTTTATATAGCCTACTATCCTTTAAAGATCAGTTCCCTAAACCAATTTCCCTAAAAAAGTTCAGACAGTCTTACTACCCATGTGGTCTCTGTGAATTTAGTCTTATCTTAACTTCTGCACTACAGCATTTTTGTAGGAATTGACCAAAACAAACATGATAATGGTTGCAGGTTTACAAAGGTATAGTTCCCAATGTAACTTTTTCCTTAGGTGATTAGCTATTCTGTCAGATTCTGCTAGATGACTGCGTAAGGTCTTTGAGCTCCTTCCCAACACGCCTCTTGTGTGTGTGTCATGTCTGGCAAAAAGTGTAGTGTCCCCCAAAAGAAAGAAGACATGCAGCAGATGCTCAACAGCATTTCTTTTCCTGCTTGATTGCAGTGACTGCTCTGAGAAGTAAACAATCCACTCAGTAAAATAAACTGCTGCAAATGCTTGCTATGGGTTGTATCATTCAATTATTACCTTGCTCGTTCTCCTTCCCTAAACAGCTTTGTTCAAATTGCCCTACCAATCTATATAGTCCTGAATTTTTATGAGCTCTATCTCTTCTCTCTGGGCAGAGCCCACACTTTCTTTTTGCTCCAAGGCTGTTTTCTCTCTTTTCCAAAACAGTTCTCAATGTCTACATGTAAAATTGTTTTATTGTTCTTGTAAGGCACTTATTCTTGAATTAGTTCCTGCTTTTTGACTAAGGGATGACATGTTCTATAAAGTGTTCAGTCTCTAAATCAGACAGTGAGAGAAAAAACTATGATATCTCCTATTGTCAGAACTGAAAGAGCAGCTGATATCAAAAAGCAAAATAAAAAAAGGTGACTAAAACAATATGGTTCACGAGTACATTGCCTTTTAAGGGTCAATGTCCAACTTATCTCTGCACATGCAGGGCAAGGACTGCAAAGTAAAACTAATGAGCATGGCAGAAACATACGCAGTAATTCATCATCATAACAAAGCATAGCACAATTATCAAGAATTTCAGATGTCTGTAGGCTTAACACAATTACACAGAAACAAATTGCTTGGTCTGCTCAGTTAGAAGTGCAAGAAAGCTGGACCAAAAAATAGAAAGGGATTGTTACCACCTATATATACAAATCATCCTTTTATGTTATCACAGATATACAATTTGGCTTTCTTTTTTTGGTTTGTGCAATGAAATTGTATTCAGTGTCTGCCCAAATAGGTCTCCATGTTCTGTAACAGGACATGTCACAGAAAACACAGGAAGAAGAGGCAGCTGGCTGCAGGGGTAGAGGAGTTAACAGATATAACGATGACACCATTCTTGTGCTTGCCAAAGACTTTAATACAGCAATAGTTCTCAAGTAAGGCTTGAAGGAAGGGAAACCTTTAATTAGTTGGAATTTACTTACTTCAAAAAAATTGTCTCTGCTTGGTGTTTCTTACTGAGAAAAGACTAACATCAGCATCATCTTGTGAATAATTTGGCTTGGTCCTGTTCCTGGTTTTCAGCTATCTGGAGTACAGTTTAGGCTGCTGCTTATTTGACTTTCCACCCAGAGGACTACTCCTCTGCAGGAGAATTAAAGCTATGCAATGCTTACACAGACATTTCTTGCACTTCTGATAGCAGAGAACAAGACCCATTCTGAGTAAGCACTAATAGACAACACTGCAAGTAGCTGCTGGGGGCTCACATGCCTGAGAGACATAATACTAAAGGCAAAGTCACTGCTGAAAGGAGCAGACAGATTGCATTTGCTATCACAGATCTCTACTGTGTTTCAGTGATCATGCCACTTAGGTAAAGTGGGACTTTGAGAGCAAAAGTCTAATTAAAATAAGTGGGCATTATATAACTGTGCTTGGAAGGCAAATTTTCTGCAATATTCCTTAGTGACTAGGAGCTGCCTTTTTTTAAAGCATTTATACAGCTCGGCTCTAGAAATTTAATGGTTGGGAGATGATAAAAAAATAAATTAGATTTTGGTACACAGCGGTCAAATTAACTTCAAGGCTATATGTATCTCTTAGCACTTATGATTCCAACCTCAGCATGACCCATATCAATATTAAGGACCCAATTTTTTCAGGGAAGGTTGCATAGTGTGCATCACACATGCTTTTTAGAAGACACCATCATGCTGCAGAAATGTCCTGTATACAAATGTCGCGTTTAAGGGAATGTCTTACCTCCACCAGGTTATCCATTGTAGTTAGGACTGCACTGGTGAGGCTCTGGGGATGCATCTGGCCCAGGAAGTGGATTTACTCCTCATTCCTTTTTTTTGTTTTAATTGGTTTGTCTCTGTTGATTTCATGTTTTTCTTCCTCACCTCATTTACTTTATTGATCCTATTTTTCCTCCCATTTCTCTCCTAGTTACTTCTGGATTAGCACCAGGATGGGAACTCCCATGGGGAGCCCCACTTGGCCACTTTCTGCTGAGTAAAACTGCCACTTTGGCAAAGGGAAGATACTCTTGTTAGAAGCAATGGGAAAAACTGCTAGGAGGGTTCACCTTGGGCATCACAGGTTTGGTGATAATCTGTCATGCTGCTGCAGAGTCCAGGTAACAGTGCAGCCGCCATGCACTGCCAGCACTTCTCTAAATTACACCCATGAAAGAACCATGTAAGATGCAAAGATACTTAAGCTCACTCACTATGTCTGAGCCTGGTTTGCCAGTACTGCTTACTTTAGGGGTGCTGCACAGAATTCAGGCAGTCTCCAGCAAGGAGAAGCCTGCTGCAATCAATAAACACCTTACAGGGGAAAATATATGAAGCATTATAAACAACCTCAAATTAATTTCACGGGATGGGTGAATTCTGCCACATTCTTTGAATTCTCAGTTTCATCTACCCTTAATTTACAGATCTACTTTTTACAATGTAAACAACTTTCAGATAAGATTTGATTGCATTTGAATATCATTCCTGTCGTGTTCTGTACTTATTTCAATTCCAAAGAATTTTGTGATGATTAACTTCTGCATTATGTGGTGCCATGTGTAATGCTCCCTTGTAACAATAACTCAAATTGCTATTTTCATGCCATCTTCCTCTCTCTCACACTTGTTTTGGTTCTGCTCCAGTGTAACTAGAAGATCTAAACTCTCACTCATATGAACAGAAACGTTTTCAAGAAAATATTTCTGTCTCCTTTTTCCAACTGACTGCCAGCTCACACAGACTAGGACAATGGCTAAACCAAAGTATCCATCTACTACAGCATTGCTTCCAGTTGTTACAGAGCTCATTTTCCCAGGAATTCTGCTGGATCTTCATCTGCAGAGCTTAGGTGCTCATCAAAACAACAAATGATCAAAAGCCGTTCCTGAAAATACTCAAATATTTGTGGGGTATTTTTTTGTGCTTGTATTTCTGATGGGCGTCAGTGAGTTGTATGTGAACTCTTCAAATGACTGATTAGTCAATACGGCATACAGCAAGCATTCAGTTCAAACAAGCAAGGAGCAAGCTTAAATCATTACTATTTTTTCTAAACAACACCATGGTTTGATAGGGTGACTAATTATTGAGTTTCACCAATACCACTCTAAATAAGATACAGCCCTGTTAAACCTTCATTCATATCAACAGAAAAGGAGAGCTTCTGGAAGCTACTGATCATGGACAGAAGGGACATAATTTGTTAGAACATTAATTATTCTTAACCTGAATAAAGATGCAGACAGATCCATTTCATTTTATCTTTTGAGTAGAAGAAAGGGCTAGAGCTGTAAAGCCTTGTAATTCTGACAGGGATATAAGAACACATATAACACGCACCAAAAATCTACAACAAGGCAAAATGATGAAAAATCTAGGAGGAAAGAAAGTGACAGCAAAAGACATCCAATCAAGGGAGATTTGAGGCTTGTGTTGCGTTGATCACATCAGTAGTAGCCTGTTACTGCTCACAAAATGCATAGCCCAAACCTGTCTACGTAATAGTAAGAAAATTCAGGAGAGGAAAATTCAACTATCAGGAGCAGGCACAGATTGACCACTTATTTTCCACGAAGCGTTCTATGCACAAGTGCCCCTACAAAGCAAAATCCAGAATGAAAACAGCAAGGTCTATGCAAATGGGGATTTATGAAGTGAATAACTTTTTTGAGCCTATTCATCCAGGGCTGGCACTAGGAAACTGTGTCATACTGTAACAAGAAATACAGCCTAAAAGGATTTATTAAGAGTATTAAGTCCACCTCTTGTGAGAGCAGGACTTATCTCAAAATGCTGTGAAGTTTCTAGCTTAACTTTAAATGCATGAAACAATGGCTTTTCTATTCCTTGCCTTGAAACATATCCAAGCTTTGGATTCAGTATTCAGTAGCTTTTGCTGTTCTCCACTTACAGATGCTACATATACAATAGAAAACCACAATTTATATTAGCTGGGCATACACTAGAATGGGGTCAATCTGTAAAAATGTTTTCTTATCTGTATTTAGGGTCTACATGGATGCAGCCTCAATAGCTGCCAGACACTAGCAAGGAAAAGTCTTTTATATCACAACCTGATCGCCTATCATTTTATCCTATTACTTCTACAGACACAGGACCCCAAGGAACATCTCCAGACAGACTCTTTCTACTTGCTGTCAAGGTCGCTTATGGACATCTGTAGGTGTTCACCCATCCTTAGTCAGTAAGCCGAAAGGCTTCACTTTCTTTTGTACTTCATCATCTAATAATGTTTCCCTCTGAATTACCTCCAGTTCACTGCACTGTTAATTAGCTTTTATGCATTACCAGAGATGGATGCATCTCAGCAGTGACTTAAGTGATTTCACTATAGCTTGTGTTTCAGTTTCCATTCATAAGACACTTCAATCCATATTAGTCAAATTGTTTCCCCCTTGCAATACTTTAACGTTTACAAGCCAGAGCAGCTGAAGAAGTGTAAGTCCAAGTAGTAATATTTGCCTTTGCCTGAAATACTCAAGTTGGCCAGGACAATATAACATTTTCTGAGTGTTTATCAATGTATTATTTTCTACATGTGATTTGGATTCTTAAACAAGAGTAGCTGATCCTTGTCTTAAATCCCAGTATAATGGTACCTTAGTCATTTAGCAATACTGTTGTAAGCCAAAGTTTCATGCAAAAAAAAAAAAAAAATCCCAAACCCTGTAACCACTACAATACCTACATAAGACAGTCATGTGTCACTGTGGCAAATATTTCTTCAACAGACTGTGAGCAGCACACAGCTTTACATGCACGTTTTAAGGACATATTTATAGCTCTCATAAACTTTCCATTATTATTACCTAATTATTAGAGGGACAATTTTCATTAGTAAACAGTTTGTACAGTGTTTGAATCTCTCCGCGTTACAATGAACATGGCTATAAAATTATTTAGCTACATAATACCAGAATGTATCTGACTTACAGAAACGTTGAATCATTTAGAGGTTTAAAGCAGAGGTTTCCCAAACTGGTAGTCTATGATTCCTGTCAGTGGTCTGCAGCTGAAGGTTTATAGCTGTCTGGTTACATGGTGCTTATTCCCTATGGACAGTGGGGTGAGAAGAGATTAATAAAGAACAAACATTGACCAAGAAAAAAAATTTGGTTTGGATGCCCACAGAGGTGGCCAGCATGACTGTGAGGCTACTGCCTACTATCTGTGAAAATGTGCAGCAATCAGAGGAGGTCACTGATGACTAGAAAAAAAGTCTAACATAATGTCTATTTTAGGGGAATGATGGCTACAACAGATATCAAGCCACAATTCAATACAGATGGACCTTAATTAACTCAAGGACTAGGACAGTAGAAACCTCATGAAGTTCATCAAGAAACAGTGCAAAGTTCTGCCACTGCAGAGAAATAGCCCCCATGTCACACTACAGCATGGGAACCTACTGGGCAAGTAGTGGCCCTGCAGAAAAGGACACAGGAATGACTTGTCAGAATTAATTGTAAAGAAGAATTGTATCCGCACTTCCATTTCACACAGCTTCCTCTCATCTCTGTCTCTAAATTATTCTGCTTCCTTCATCCTCCAGTTGCACATGACTAATACCTTCCAGCTCTCCATGCCCTCATACCTCCCACCACACGTTTCACCATCTCTAGCTCTTGCCTCATGCATACCAGGCCCATGTTACGAACCTGAAAACACAAGTCTAAGAACAGTCTTGGGTGCCGCTCAAAGGTCATGGATGCAAGCTAAGGAGTCACACAGGAAAAAGTTTCTGTTCCACATCTAATGTACCTTCTTACCCTGCTGCCTTAGAGCCATCTTTTAGCTCCATGGTATGTTTGAGACAAAAAGCCAACCTCTATTAACTAAGGAGAGGAACACCTCAGACTATTTCATTGTCCCCACAGGGTAAGAGCCTAAACACAAGCAGTGAGGTGTGAACGTACTCTAGTGCAACTATTCTCAGGCTACTGCGCATGTACTGACTATTTACCCCAACATCTTCAGAATAATTTGATCTAAGGTGATTTACCTTATTCTTAAAGATGATTTACCTCATTGTTCAAGGTGATTTACCTTGTTGAAGCTAGGTTACCTTCCTTGTGTGTTAGGGTACTAAAACAATTGCTATAGTACAGCTGGTGTGTATAATTTGTTACCTATGACAAAACTGTAAAGTATTTGGCAGGACAAGTTTGGACTCCAGGTCCCTGCAGCCCATCCTGTGTAGTGAACGGCCACTAGGAAGTGCTCAGTGTCTGCTCTTGGGCAGACTGGAATCACACCAGCATGGGAAACTGGGTCCCCAAGCACACCCTGGCAGTAGAACTGCACATATGGCAGGAGTTCGAAGCTCTTTTGGGCAGAGGAGACACTTGGGCCCCAAGACACCTCAGAGGCCAACCCAATCACCATAAGAAACAATCAGGCCGACCACATCAATCAGAAAGGAGAGCAGTACTAACCTAGAGTTCTAAGAAAAAATAAATGTATATTTTCTCACCCATTTTGGCCTAAAAATGTGATTAGTTTTAGGATAGCCCCAGGTATGTTCTTTAGATGAATAAAATGTTCAACAAATTTGTTTTGTCCTACTCCGGTTAAACACGCCATAATTTCAGTATACACAATTTCCATTTATGGTTGCTGAATTTGGCACATGATTACATATGTAGAAAAGTCCTGGCCTTGGTTTCGTTATAACTGCCTCTGTGACTTTCACAATGCACCTCTATTTCTCTGTCCTTGTCTCCTCATCATATTTAGTGACATTAATTCTAATTCACCATCCTAATAAACTCACATTAAGAGACAGAGATAAAAAGGGTGCAGAAACAATGTATGCTACTACACAGAAAACATACCTGCAAATCGCTAGACTCAAAACCACATTTCAGATAAGATAGCTAAAATCAAGTTCAGCAATACATTCAAGAATACTTGTTTATTAAAACATAAAAACTTTTCACTACCACAAAATGGTGACTTAATTGCTCAAAGAACATGAGCAATTCCACATTTTCTCAAGCCTAATGAAAAACTGCTCTAACTACATTAGTTACCCAAGTATGACAATTTGCGCTGCAGGATATAAAAGATTTATGTCAGTAGAGATTTAAGCTCACAGAAGTAGAACAATACTTAATGATTACTACACTGGAATATTCCTTAAGGCAATTTCTCCTCTTCTATGTTTATGTTACAATGCATTTTATTGCACCCAACCCATGAGAAAACTGCAAATTCTCAGAAGGTTAGCAGTTTACTGATACCCTAAAATTGAAGCGAAATTTGTGGGCGTCCACATCTAGGCCTGCGCTTCACAGATCAAACTGCTTTGAGAAAAGCAAGAAATTTTGAGAATTATGGGTAGCCCTAAGCTTGTAAGCAATAATGAAAAAGAATAACTCTAATAAAACCAGAAAATTCAGTAGAAAGAACCTTTCCAGAAACGTAATTTTGGATGAGAGGCAAACTTACATGAAAGATACACTGCAGTTCTTTCTAATGCCTCTGTTTTGGTTTTCACCTAGTGAGATAACAATGAACATGGAAACAATAATTATATTTGCTTCCTATATTTCTGGTCTCTCAGTAGGTTTTCCTTTCAAACATAGAATGCCATAGGTGCATTCTCTGAATATTTTCAACTTGATTATAGCACTCCTGAAACCTGTTTTATATTGTTTGTGCCAGGCAATAACCCAAAGGAACAAAAACAGTCTAACTCTTCGAGAGATGCTGTGAGCACAACTTCCTAGCCACATGCACGCAATCAGAATTTGCAGTGCTGTCTACAAAATCTCCCACTAATCTAATGCTTGGGAAAGTACAAAAAGCTTGATTTAGCCATCAGTGTTTTGCCCGAGTTTACTACAAACTTTTTATTTCCTCTAGTTACCTTGATGTCCGCAGGAAAAAAGCTTGTATTCAATTGACCCCTACCCAATTTTTAGGCTGTTCAGAGCTTCCTGCAGCTCTTACCTAACTACAGGGCGGTCAGGTAGGTCAACCCTCGCAAAATTAGGGATTTCTGCCAGGTTTGATGGATGACATTATTCTTTGCAGAGCAAACAATTCTGTCTTCCCTAGCCTATGGATTTCCTTTCTGTTGTCCGTCACTGTGCTTTTCACATATATCACACTTATCCACGTACATTTTCACTCAAGCATACTTGTCTGGGAAACCAGTACATGTCCTGCTTCAGCCTCACTTTATCTTTATCCCTAGTCCATGTCGCCAGCACCTACATGTTGGGACTGCTGCTCCCACTCTAACTCCAAACCTGCTTTGCTACACACAGCTCCTCCCTTCTGCCACCTCCAAAAAACCAGCATGTTCCTCTGCTACTTTATGCTGCCACAAGAATTTGTGCAGTTTCACACCAAACCATGTCAGGGAACTGGAGCAGGTTAGAGCTTAGCACAGAAAAAAGCAGTGAGCATATCTCTTCAGCAGTGCTGCATTATGCCACCTTCAAGTATTTGTATTAGTATGGGATCAGCATTAAGAACTCTAGCTTCAGAAAGTCTGATCAGCCCTGAAGTATGAACAATTAATATTCTAAATATCCCTTAACATACTGATCTTATTAGAGATCACAGCATCTAAAGCAGGAAAGTCTAATCCTTCCCAGCTTCAGTTTATCTGCCTGCAGTTCAATTTTTGACTCCCAGAACATGTCTGGGAACCATCACAGCTTGTTAGCTCAGAGCTAGTGACCTCTTCTCTGATGGGTCCTTCTCCAAAGGGGAGGGTGACATGGGTGGGATCCCTGGTTCAGCTTACCTTGAAACACCTCAGGTGCTTCTCCCATGGGTTCTCAAACTGATCAACATGTTTTACTTCCCACGTATCCCTTATGCCATTTGTTAAATTTTTGGTGAGCTGCAATTTTTAAACATTGTCAAGACAGGGAGATGTCACAGGCCATTTTATTTTTGTGTGGATGGAGAGAAGCAAGACATATATTGTGGTCTTTCTATGGACTTCATTTTTGTTCTTCAACATTTTAGTCTTCTGGTTTAAATAGATAGATAGGTAATTCAAACTTGGAGTTTCTGTTGTCTCACAGAAAAAAACATGATCATCATCACTCTAAATATTCTGCTCACGTGTAGTGATCCATACCAGGCCTTACACTGTGGAAGGTTTGCATATCGAAATGTTAATTAACAGATATAGTCCATTTCCATATGTCTTCCTCTAAAGGTTACTGCAACAACATTTCCTGAATATCCTTTAACAATTTAATGGCAGCCTGGCAGTGGAATCATGGCAAATAAATTTAAGTGACATACAGATTGCAGTGGCAGAATACAAAGTATAATGAAGCACTGTACTTCTTATGGAGATGTGACATGAAAAACATTGACCTGTGGTCCTAAGTCATTTTCATAAGACGAAAGCTTTCTTGGTAATAAAAACAAATCAGTCAATGTTCCGAAAGACTAATATAATAAACCATCAGGGAAGCTATTCAGCTGTGTTAACTCCATTTAGAGAAACAGGAGTCATTATTATTCCACTTTTGTACTTAAAGTTTGGTGATAGCATTAGCTGCACTATGACAAAGTAGCCCTCTTGATTAATGGGAGATACCTCCAGAAATGGCAGTGGGCCTCAACTTAGAAACATATGCTACCTTGATGGTCATATTAAACAAAGCCAGCCTGACATTAGGAATGAAGGTCTGGACTTAAATGACAGGACAGAATATTAATTGCAGAGAAGTTGAAGATAGCGCAGTAGCCCCACATGAAATATTGCCAACTTAGAGACTGTTTGTATTGACAAGTGACTAGAACATGAGGCGGATGAAAGAGGGGTCAGGAGTGCAAATATTCTGCATGGGAAGACAAAAAAAAGGAAAAGAAAAAGAAGTACCTTCAGACCATGAATCCCAAATTGATTCTTAGCAAACGGATACTATACTGCTTTGCAAGAGAAACATGGTTGTGCCTCATAATTTCCTTTGCAAGGTAAAGAAGCTGTATTGCTACAGGCACTGAGACTAGGAGAAATTAAGTGATTTACAAGAAATTTGTGGTGTAAGTAGAAAAGGATCACAGTCTGTGATTACAAACTGTGCTTTTTAACTGTAAGCTCATCTTTCCACACACACTCAGCAGCCGCCATTTTCCTGAGGAGCTAAATTTTGTAACGATTCTTTTCTTTATGAGCCCCACTCTCATTTGCAAGTATCTTTGCCATTCTGATTTCTAAATTAGACAGTATTTGGAAACATCAAGGTACCAGGGGAGATGTCATTGAAGTAGTTCTGATCTGAACTGGAAATAACCTGCTGGAAGTTTTCCAAGAGACCCAGCAGACCTCCTTTTCAACCACTCCTTTCCTTACCCTCCAGTGATTTTTGGAGACTTCACACACTTAACAAACCAATTCTGTCCTAATCTATACCACAAGCAGCTAAACCCAGTCAGGATTTTGTCCAATTGCACAAGGTCCAATCAAATAAGCAAAAAAGCCAAACAAGGGCAGTCAGCTGGGCCTTTGTGGAATATACCACAAAAAGTTGTGAGCCACTTGCTTGAGAAGGGGATAAGTGCACATGCAGAGCAGAATAGAAGGGTAGAGAAAAAGAGGTAAATGAAAGGAGCTGAAAATACTAGCAGAGCTGAAAATACAAGCAGAGCTGAAAAAGGTGTCACAGATAAAGATATGCAACATCTCTGCATGACTAGCACAATGTAAGTCTATGACTGAAAGGGTTGCAAAAAATGAGTTTGAAAGTTCTGCACAAATTCAGAGAGTTGTTCCTGCTGATGCAACATGAACGGCTAATTATAATGGACATAATACTGAGAGATCCCACTTGAATTCAAATCTGCCAGGCACCGAACAAGCAAAATAGTAGACTATTTCATGCCCTATCAGCTTAAGATATGAAATGATAGAGGCAGACAATGAAACAGAACTAAGAAAAAAAATCTAGTCGATGCCCCTGTTATTAGATCTACGTGTAAAACTAGATTATGAATAAGTCTATGAAGAACAGCAGCAGGCGTCACATCAAAATGTATCATCAAGGACTTCACCCTCATAGAAGACAAAGCACTCAAGTATCCTGGACTGTGGGAAAAAATCCTGTCTCAGCACGGATGAAAAAATTACTATCTATCTTTAACTGACAATAATATTTAATTGTGACTCCTCTTCAAAATGTGAATGGCTTTTCAAGGGGAAATTTTATATACTGTAGTGTTTTTTTCATATCACACATCTTAAAAAATAAAATGAAATTTCCAGTGCAAAACTGAATTTGCATAATCTAGATAACAACGGCAGTTTCAATTCCCCAGCAAGAATGAATATCCAGAAACACTGTATGATTGCAAAAGAAGTTTGCTTTAAGAATTTGTCATTCATGCTAGTTATTATAGTATTTTACGTACTTAGATCAGTTACTACCACTTGGATAGGTTTAAGAGATCCTGTGCTTGTTTATAGTCATTGATCAACCTTTCATAAAACATGTATGTTATTCACAAGCTTATGACCAATTAACCTTCAAAGGCACTTTCGAAAGGACTCTTAAGATTGGCAAAAATAATGTATCAGTCTTATTTTTTAGGCCTCAACTTGTGTAGTTGATATACAATTAAAAAAGAATAAAATTACTATTTGTCTAATCTTTGTAAGAGCCTAGTTGAATGTTCTCATCTCTAACCATCACCCTTAGATCAGCTCCTTCTGTTACAGACTTGAATATGAATGTGACAGTGAGATGGCAGAGAACAGCACAGGCATGTCTGCCATTCTTCAGCCTACATCCTGTGCTGTGCCTTTCATGTAAGTACAGCACAGAAGGTCTCATTAAGAAAAAGGGAATACAATGATGATATTGTATTTCTTAGACACCAACTGGCTGGGCTGCTCAAAATTATGGTAGACTGTATAAACTCCCTGTGAGCTAGCTGTTGTGGCTTCTCTTGCTAAGGACATAAGGTGGTGTGACTCCTTCCCAAAGGTCAGCCCTGCATCATGTTCCTCCTGCAGAAGCAAAACCAGCAAGCCTTGTTCCTCAGGTCTCATTCTCTCACCGTGCAACATCTTCTCGCATATCCTTTCTGCTTATCAGTTTCTCCCCCATGGCAGGAACAACCCCAAATTCTACCTTTGGGGCAGCAAAATTCAGTTTTGCTTACAGTGCTGAGAAACCTTGAATCAGCTTAATTTAGAAAAATTACACTGTACCTTTCTCCAAAGGGAGCAAAGAAAGTATGTGATAAGACACGTTCTTCCTCTATTCTCCAAAACAAACAAAAAAAAAAAAAGCAAAAGTTAAGTACATCTCCTATTTTGGCACTGTCATAACAACTTAGGGAAACTTAGGAAAACTGTATAGACAAACTGAATGTAGACTCACAGTGAATCACTTCGCTCTGGAATGATTTATTCTCTCTTGATACTAGCTGAATTTGTCTTGAATAGAAAGAGAGGCAAAAAGATCTCACAAAATCAGATAATCAGAAATAAACTTATCAAGATAAAGCAGGTGAATGCTTGTCTTTCCCTTTTATTGACTTAGCTTTAACTTCTGCACAACACCTCTGCAAAACCTCAGATAATTCAGCCAAGGGAGGTATAGCAGTTGACCCCATTAAGGGAGTAAAAGGATTGTAATGCATTGAAGAGTCTCAATTCTCCAGTTTCCTAGATGATTTGCAGATAGGGAGAGGAGCAGCACGACATCCTCTTTCCAGGCATTAGCTTCCCCTAGAAAGTGAATCACAGGACCATGTCCCCAGTCACAGTCACTCTGCAGTGATGACTTCCACTGCTTCTCCAGAAACACTTCCCCAAATTGTCAGAACAAAACCTTTTGTAAGAATACACAAGTGAGTTAGGCAGGACTATCTGTAGGTATAGCATAGGCCCTCCGGACCTTTGTGAAGTGCAGCAGGAAAGTAGTGGCCACTGTCAGAATTAATAGATGTATCTACTGTACTTTCCAACAGCAGGAGAGCTCTCATCTCTGCACCCCAATATTCTCTATGCCCAGGACAAGTCAACAGTCTCCTCATGCCCTAGACAGGAGCTGTATGACTCCTTCAGCCCAGCCTACTCTATGCCCAAATCCAAGAGACACTATTTTACTTTGCTTTGGTTCGAACACCACAAAAACCTAAAAAAAATCTTAGATATTCTACTGAATAATTTGACCCAATACCAGCGTGACTGACTGCCTTCCCAGAGGTGTCTGTGACATTGAATAGTCTTGAATTAACCATATGATAGAAGGGGTGACTGTTTACAGGATATTCTGTATATAAGCAGTTTTGCTCTTTCAGTCTTAGCTCTGTGAACAGGGCTAGCCCTAAGGCAAAGCCTAAGGCAGAAACTGAAATACATTTTTAAAGGCTGTTTGTTAATTGAGCCCTAAACTGCTTCCCTGTTCCTTGCCAGTTTTCTCCTAACATAAGAACAAATCAATGTTAAGGCACTCTGCCAGATGCTGGGCAACTCAGACTACTCTGAGCTTCCCCTCACTTCTATGGCAGCTGAGATCTCTCAGCACTATCCAAATTTTGCTCAGTATCTAACAGGATTCAGCCCTAAATGGGATGCAATCTGCATATGAATATTTTAATTACATGCTGCTATGCAGAATGAAAACAACCAGCAAAGCTCAAACAGATCAATGAAGAACATGTAAACTGTGTGACAGCAATGGCTTTATAACTTCAGGCTGCTTACTATGCTTTGGGCATGTGTCTCTAAAAGGTTGTGATTGAGGGCACTGCCAGCTAGTTGCCTTCTTTGCAAAATCAAGGTGGCAGGAGTTTTGCCAGAACTTTGCTGCCCTCCTGCACTCCATGCAGAAAATGATTTCTCAGATCACAAGCCTGAAATTCACCCTTTTCCTGAAGGCCATTGGACTGAAGGAGGACGATCATCAGCTTTTATGAAAGAAAAAGGCTCCATGTGGTAGGAAGAGGAGGGCAGAGAAGTGGTTGAGTGCCAGTCAGGCTCTGCTCTCAGACTTGCATCAAATGTACTGGAGTGATGTGAGGCACCCAACTCTTGCCTTCTTTCCATGATGACACTGGACGGAAGAGAAAACAGGCTCTGCTGGGGATGGAGCCAGCTCCCAAAAGCAGAAACTCTCCAGGCACCATCTTTTGGCATTTTATTTCCCCTTTAGGACATTGTCACTATCTAGGTCAACAGACAGCTTTCAGATTTTCTTTTGACCAGTGAGATTATGGCTTTTGGCAGCTGGCATCTCCTTTGTCACCCCTATTGTCTTCTTGACCATTGGTGTCCACACTGCTACAGTGCTCCGCTGATTGACATCTTACGTGTTAAAAAAAAAAAAAATTCAGTCTTCCCCTTTTATTACATGTGGGGCTTTCAAGATACTCCCATGATTTTGGGGTCCCATTACAGCTTCTAATGCAGTTTGATGGCAGTTTTTTCACAACTGCATACTCCTGTCCCTGTAGTTCTTCAGCATCCTAGAGTTACTATTTCAGCAGCTCTGTTTCAGCACCGATTGCGACTTGAGAACAGCTGTTTCTGCTGAGGACAGGAGCCCAGAATGATGTCTCCAACCAACGCCAACTAACACTTGTGCCTGTTATTTCACTGTCAGTATTACCAAGGTTCCCGCATTCAGCAGCTAGTCACTTGTTGTAATGGGTAGTGTAAATATTTAATAAGTAGATTCAGTGCCAGCCTACCATACTCTTTTTTCCATGGCAGTAAAGGTGAATATATCATCCAGTAAGCATTCAGTATATGAGAGGGCTTAGTAACATCTCCTACTTCTGCACTGGTAGCATTTGGTCTTTGCCATAGAGTTGGACTTCAAACATATTTTCATGGTCATGAAGATGAATTACATGTAAGCAGTTTTAATGGTGTCTTTCTAAATCACCAGGAAGCTGGAGAAAATCTCCAGAAATAGATCAAAGCTTACAAATGGGTGAAATCTAAAATCCAGTGTCAGCTGTTGGTGCCGGCATAGAAAGGCAGTGTTGAGGGCCCAGTTATTAACATCAGGACATGTCAGACAGTCAAGTGGTAGGGTCACAGGCAGAGGCAGGGCAGCCTAGAAAGGAGCCAATTGGATGTGGACAACCAGAAGATAAAAGAGGAAGAGTTGGGAATAAAATAGTATGGAGTAGCTTTGTTGAACAGGCACAGCCTAAGGCATAAAGGTGATAAATAGGTAGTTATGAGGAGTCTACATGGAGATTTAAGCTGCAGTAAGATACAAGATACAAGCCTGGTGAGGCTATTAGGTTGAACATGAAAATCTGAAGTGAGGCAACCCTGGCAGAGACATCTCTATAGTGTATGCAAATGGCCTCCAAGGAAGAGCTTGACTGAACTGAGAAGTTCAGTAATCCAAGAGGTAACAGCCTAAGAGACATTCTCAGTATTTTCTCCTTGAGTCTCATTCTGCAGATATCTTTTTTTTAAGCATCTTTCAACTCTATCAGCCTACCAAACAGCCAGGCAAAGCTGGGAAATAAGCCTGTTTGGAACAACAAACATCAAGGTGATTTAAGGGGAGAGAGAGAGAACAACTCAGCTAGTTTTCCTTGTCTTTATTTTTAACTTCACAGTGAAAGGGAGGCAAAGTTTCCTGGTAACAAAAAACAAAAATACTGATGCCTTTCATAGCCATTATCACCTCATGAAAAGGGCTAAGTCATATCGTAGGTAAAAGCTGCAAGATAGGGCTACAAGGATGGTGAGGGGACTGGAACATCTCCCCTACGAGGAGAGGTTGAGGGAGCTGCGCTTGTTCAGCCTGAAGAAGAGAAGGCTGCGAGGGGACCTAATATATACTTACAAATATCTGAAGGGTGGGTGTCAGGAGGATGGGGCCAGACTCTTTCCAGTGGTGCCCAGCGACAGGACAAGGGGCAATGGGCACAAACTGAAG
>Ga0065711_1033004_pt1 | contig 26266 bp, 16 predicted proteins | sample Hoacrofraction12_FD_59098 | JGI IMG/M metagenome (GOLD analysis project Ga0065711, IMG submission 59098) | Hoatzin crop microbial communities from Cojedes, Venezuela - Epithelial fraction 12 v2 (version 2) | ecosystem: Host-associated > Birds > Digestive system > Esophagus > Crop | place... | reverse complement strand
AAAAAAAAAAAAAAAAAAAAAAAAAAGGGACAAATTGTCAAAGTAGCACCTATACAATGGATCTAGTTTGTCCTGAATAAATGACAGCAAGATGTGACTTAAAACTCTACAGTGTGCACAAAGTATTGAAGGCTTGCAGACTGATTTTTCTGTTTGTCAGCAGTTACACACCTTCCACTGACTGCACTGAAAACGCTTTGATAAGTAGCAGCCTGCCAGTAGGAGTAACAGGTATGCAATCTTATGTACATTAATTATTAATTACAATCTGAGACTTAGCTTGCACTTTTTTATGAACTTTGCTGTGGCTGTCTGTCACGATGACATATTCCCAGGCTTAGCTTGTTTAGGTCTACATAGATTTCAATAAACAGTAGGTAGATGCTGTTGTGTGAAAAAGATAAGATGCCCAAGCACTTCATAAACTTCAGGTGTTTGTAAAACAAACACTGTCTAGAGATCACAGTTCAGGAATCAGAAGGGGCATATATGCTGGTGTATTTGAACTTCTCCTTGGAAGACTGCAGTGGAATTATCCACAAGAGCATTCAACTGAGAACCACAGAAGTGTAGCAGTCATGCTCCAGAGAGCATAAAGCATCAGTAATAACCCCACCAGTTTCGATGTGCCAGTCTGTCAACCTAATGGCAGTTTTTAAACTCTAATACATCTTTCAAGGGAAGGGCAAACCTCAAAGGAAGCTAAAATGTTTCACTTTGGAATGACACAGAGAAAAACTTGGTCTTATTTTTGTTTACTAAGATATAAAAGAACATTCTTCAAGTTACTTGATGATCTCTGATGAACATGGAAAAAAACATTACAGATCTCAGTCCAAGCCCTACTCTGCTTAACGATTTCTGTAACCACAGTGAGCACAAAAAAGATGAGAGTTTCTTTGCTTAGTGTTTACATTTGGTTCAGATCAACCCTCTAGAATTCTTAGGAAAATTTATCAGTCTGTTAATGTGCCCATCTTTCAACATGCTGGCAGAAAACAATGAAAAAAAAAAGTGATTATTCTGCTCCTTCCTCGGGGGAAAAAAACAAGGCAAAAAAGTGTTACTCATTCCATTCCAACCAACTTTTTTCCTAGGGCCAAGAGAGTAAAGAGAAATATACAAAGATGCCAAATTTCCAAGGACTGAGCAGTTTAAATGTGCAGAAAATAAGCACACAGGCTTACCTGTGGCTAACTATGAACTGCTGAACTCAATACCCCTCTGCTACTGCCATTAAGTCGTGGTGATGATAGTATTTGCACAAATTTCTTTAGGTATCCCATTTGTTGCAGTTCATGCAGGAATTGTCTCTGAATTTTACTTATCCTGTGAAACTTTGTCACACTGGATGGGTATAGTCTCTCCATTAATGCTGTGAGGTCCATTTAACTCAAAGTTTATTCATTGCAGATTCTGATACTCTTGCAGCTCCCTCACATTTTTGGCACTTGTCTGGACTGATGCAGTGAATTCAGCTGCATTTTAAGGGTGAAATCGCACTTCATCAATACCCATTTTTAGGTTTTCTCATTTTATATACCATATGCAAAACCAGTGTGGTCCGACTGCCAGCACACAAGTGAGATCTGGGTTACTGGATGCTTCGCTCTGGTCCACCACCTCTTCTGAAGAGCAAGCAGAGGAGAGATTTTTGGTTCTCTCCCTCGAGCTGCCACTTGCTGTGCTTGTGAGCAGTGTGTATATGCCGAGCCACTTGTGCTGCGTGAATGAAGAAGGGGATGGGCTTTGGAATGCATCCCCTGCTGCATGTGAATGCAGGTTTCAGAGCCAGGAGCCCTTAACAGGTGTCCTCACACCCAGGAGGATGTACAGTACTTGGTGAGAGGAACCATTCTGAATTCAGATCTCTTCGATAGAGAAATGCTCTGCCTACTCAGGCAACGACTCAGGAAACCGTGTTTTTGTTTTCTGAAACAGAAATGCTCCCCAGTCACTGATATAGAGACAGGCAATCCTCTAAAATTTGACAGATCTCATCTGATACTTGCTGGCATAATGGCAGCTCTCTGGCAAAGATGTATTTAATAAATGTGAGTGTCCATTTCAATCAATCGATCAATCAGTTATTTTCTACCAACTGTACTGTTAACAGTTATGCATTGTACTGCTCTCACAACAGAGATGGCTTAATCTTTCACTGATCAAGTCACAAGTGTTACCTAATCCCTAAAGAGTCAGATATTTTAACCCTTAGTTTATCAAAAGAAATCTTTTATCAAATCCTAAATTCTAAAATTTTCTGGGTTTTTTTTCCCAAATTTAATTTTCACTAGGCCTATTTCACAGATTTGGAAGTTGACAGGTTCTTAATTTCCTGGTTTTAACAGACTCTTTGTGGGTTTATTTGCTTGTATTTCCTAAACCAAACACATATGATTTTGTAAACGTGATTTTATTAGTAAAGGTAGATAAGCTTCTTGTCTTCTCCTCTATGGGGCAATCTGCTCTGTAGTGTCTTTTAGTAATTGCCATTTCTTTCCCCCCCCTTCACAATTTCCTTCCAAGACGCCCTTCCAGCTAGTTTCCTGGTTAAATGTTGTCTTTCAAAGTCCAAGCTCCATAGTGGATTACAATGTTTGTGGCCATTTTCAACAATTTACCTTCCACCTATAGTTCCTCGTCTTACTCAAAATCTAACATCTAACATCTTTCACTTTACCAATGAGGTTGCTCTCACTTGTCAGTTTGGCACTGACCTACCATATTGTCTTCCCCAGAAGCACGCAGGTAAATGCATTTCCTTTCCTGGGTAGGAGTAGGTCCAGTGCAACTTATCCGGAGAGCCTACTCTTCCCATTACATGGGCCGACCTCCACTCCTGCTTGCCCTGTCTGTTCTAAGACAGAAGAGCCAGAAGCCTCTCCCCTCCTTGCTTACAACCCTTTATTATCACTACTGTTCTTTTTCCCCCTTCGTCTTCACCAAACATGGTCAGTGAAGTCTGCCTCTTCCTTCTCCTTGAGCTTCAGGACAAGGAAAGTTTAGAAAGTCAGTATGTACATTCTGTCCATACAATAGGTAACTTATGACCTTTTTTTATCCTTTTCTTCCCAGTCCTGCTGTATCCTTCCATACCAGCTTTCTAGCCCTGTGTCTGGTGCTGATCTTTGTCAGAGACAGCAGGGCAGACTAGATTAATCACGGCTGATCCCTAGATGAGGCAATTCTGTGTTTCTTTTGAACATTTTTTCTTTTTTAATTTATGGGAGCCTACATTTTTTCCAGTGGAGGTGCTCCTATATAATGAATTTGGACTTACTGAGAATACTTCTATTTTTCGTAGCTATAGCCTACATTCATACAGGCTTGTAAGCTGCTGAAAATGAAGGCACAAAAAATATATTTGTGTTTCGGCACAATCCTGGAGAAAACTCCCACTAAGCTCACCTGTGCAAGGAATGGAGCATGATTGCCAGTCAAGTTTTATAGGAAGTCTGACCCCACCCAGAAAAAGAAAATGTTTCCAGTCTTTGTTTCATATAATTATTTCTCTCTGTCCTCTAGAACATGTGTGTTTCTTATGACTACAGTATATTCAGTCTTAGTTTAAACAGTGATAAGTATATTTATAGATCTGTGTAAAACAAAATATTACTAGCATGTCAGCATTTGGTTGATCTCCACATTCTTGGCTTCAGAATGGTTTAAAATAAAACATACACACAAAGCAGGGTTGTTTTTTTGGCTCTGGTTTCCTCGTTTTTGCCCACAACAGACCTGGCAGATGTGGGATAGCTGGAATGTGCGTATCTAACAACTCTCTTCTGTGCCATCATTTGAAGCTGTAGGAGTGCAGCTATTTGGCTGTAGCACGGAACAGAGTGATGAATGTGATGAAATACAGATTTCGTTTATGACCAGGGGATAAATGCTGCTCAGGTCACGAAAACAGATTAGTGCAGGGGGACAAAAAGTTCATAAAGGATTCTGTTTTGGAGGTGGAGGAAAAGGTACTAAAGAACAGCAGCAATTAAACTGAAATGACTAGGTAGTTACTGAGAGTATATAAAAATAAATACAAAACAGAAACCACAAAAGGATGCAGGTTTCTTAATTGCTCTGGCCTTGGGATGGCCTTGCTGGAGAATCACCATCTGATTAATCATGATAACAGAGAAACTGGATTGCTTCACAGAAGATTCTACATTCATAGTTTTGTGGAGAAGTTTAAAATTGCTTCAGGGGCCTCATACCCAAGATAAACCCAAACAAATGAAAAGAAGTCAGATAGCTGTAAAAATGAGTTATGAACCAAGATTTTCTCAAATGACTATTAAGCCTTGATCAGTTTATAACAGATCAAAGAAAGTCCTTCCCAGTGTGGGCAGGACTGTTATAGCAGAACTTGTGCTTTTATCAGAGCCAAATCCTTACCCCGAATTCAGATGTAGATGCCAGCTTGATAAATGAATCTGTTTTTAAAGTTGACTGCTTGCAAATCTAAACGTGAGCAAAGGTGTTTTAAAGATGGATTCATGGCATATAATGCCCTGCATCTGCGTGCTGGACCAACTTAAAAAATAAGGCTAAAAATATGCAGGTCTATATAAGGTTCAAAAAATCAGAAAAACTGCCTACTATTTTGGGAATAGTGGATATTGTGCATTTTTCATGGAAGTGAGTTCATGGGAGTCTTTCTTTGATAAGAACATCAGTACTGAATAGAGAGATATCTGATAGATCAGATAGAAACACTCATTACCACTGAGGTCTTTATTTAAAAACAAATCTGTTTTCCAGTCTGTGTCTTGTTTTGGTTTTTTTTTTAACTGCTCAATTATTTCTTCCAGCAGGCTGTATTGGTACAGCATTTTCCATAGAACAGGGCTCAGTGGCTGGCAAGTCAACGAAATCATAACTATCCAAGTCAGAAGCAAGGAAAGAGGAAATACTTTCCGAAAAACCTTTACTGTATCCCATGTAGTTCAAAAAGGGTGTTTCTGGCCGGAAAATCTCTCATATGAGAGAGCAACCAGATCGTGTGAGGTCCTTCTCACAGATGTCCAGGTGGGTAATAGGCTTGGCAGTTAATACTGGAATGATATGAGCCAGCAAAACTGGGAGACAGAGATTTTCTTTCCATACTGGAAAGTTTAAATATTGTTTTGCCTTTAGTCAAAAAATGTAGTTGATCTGGGAGGGAGAGAGAGCAAGCCTTCACTCATTGAGGGAATGTGGGTGCAGGTGTGGAGAAGATAGCAGAGAACAAGGAGAAGTGGAGGGCTTTCAGCCTGCTCTGAATTTTCTTGCAGCTTTGGGCTGTCCGGGGGGTGTTGTTTATTCCCATCACAGTCAAAGCTGTCTAACAGCTTTGCTAGTCTCCCTGGTCCCCTTCTCTGAGGCAGCTCTTGTATCAGAAACACTAGTCATAGGCCACCAAGCTGAGAGCTATGCCCTTTGCATAGGGACTATTCTCCAGGGTCAGGTCCCACTAGTATTATGGTCCATTTCCACATCTCCAGAGACCATCAGAGTGTGTATAAATGGAGTCATTAAAAGAAAGTTTTCTAAAGCATGGAGACATGGTATTTTGCTATTTCAATATAAGATAAAGCACAGGAAGGACATGACTCTGGGCTGAAGTAACTGTTAGCTCCTACTTTCTCCACTGGCTTCAGTGGACTTTGAGTTTCAACTGAGCAGCATTTGACATCTGGCAGGGTTTTCAGAACTTGTCTAATCAGATCCACTCAGATTTGTTGTTTTCAACAGTTGAGACATTAAACCATTTCACCACGGTCACCAGCTCCAGGATTCATCAGCAGAGAGTGAAGACATCATTAGTTCTATAATGTCATGCATTCCCATGGGGAAATAGATGTCTTTCTGTTTCTTTTCCTCAATTCCTTAAGCTATCCTATGAACTGCGCTCTAGAGTTGCATCGTTCGACATGCATTTGTTACACCACTTCTGAGCCTAAGATTTTGTAATCATCTAATGATGATGGCTGTCCTCCTCCAAAAACACTTACATACAGTCTGATCCAATTGGTCAGCTTCATTGGAGTGCTGAGCCAGCACGTTGTTCGAGTGCCAAGAGTCAATGAAGCCAAAAATCAGGGTCAAAAGTTGTTATTAGTTGGCACATATATCTGGCAGGCTTTACAGAATATCCTGATTAAAGCACTTGTTAAGCCTTGACTGAATTCTTTTTCCTCTTACAAATACAGTTTTGTCAGATTTCATTTTTTACCCTCCACATGCTTTTGTGAAGAGGCCTGTGATCAGGATGATGGAGTAGCAACCTGAACCAAAAAGCAGGATTTCTGCCATACCAGAGGGATTTGTGTCATTCTAGATTATTAACTACTCCAGTGACAGGTGCTATCTTCTGCATTATCCCGAGATCATTCGCAAGGTAGACTGTGAGCCGCTGTGACCACCGCTGCAACACCGAGTGGAACACATTTTGAAACTGCTGTTGCACTTAGGCTGAAGAACCACCAGATGGTGCAAAGAAATAAATCACCAGCAGATCGAAAGTTTGCAGCCGACCGCTTCCAGCCTGGGCCAGGGCTAAGCCACGGCGAAGGGAAGCTTCACTTTCGTTTCAGTGGAGACAGAAGTGAGCTCCGACTGAGAGAAACCAGATGAGACTTTGTGGGCTTTCACGTCAGTCCAGGCAGATGGCTAAACTTAGGCAGGTAGCTAAGCTTAGTTTCACTCTCAGGTGTTTAGATGCAAAATTCAGATGCATTAAAGCAGACACAAAGAAGAGCTACTGCTCAAACATTTGCAGATCAAAAAGAAGTTCAGTGCATGTTGAAATCTGGAAACTAGGCAAATAAATGCACAATTTTGGTTATATTTCAAAGTCCAAACCCATGGTAAATGCAGGATTAATTCATGAGCGAATTTTCTGCCTCCAGATGGTGAAAATCCTGCTGGTTCTTTAGTTCTCTTGCAGCTTCTACTTCATTGGGTTGGCTTGGCCCAGACTCAAAAGTTTGCAGTGAAGTATCAATCTTTAGGTGTGAATCTAACCTCTTACCTAGGCATTTAGCATCTGGCTTTTAGACGCTATTTGGACCTGTAGCTGATCCCAGTACGGTACAGTACAGTTGAGCATGTGCCATTCTGTCACAAGAGGAGATAATCCAATGGTATGTGCCTGCAGAGCCTTCCCAGTGAACCAGAACACCGTTAAAAGTATCACTGGTAACACCTGTCTGGTCAGAATGAGTCTTCAGTATCTTATTATTTGCCTTGTGTGTTTCACATTTGGATTTTTCACCTGTGCCACAAACTAAGACTGCAGTTCATTACACACCCTTGGCTTAGAAATGTTTTCCTTGCACACAGGCACTCTGAAGTACAGTATTATGAATGCTTATTATCGTAGGAGAGGGAAGTATCTGGAAGCCACTCATTGCCTGTGATTAAATTTAAACTTTATGAGCTCATTGAAAGTAATTTTAATTCTCACATTTTTTGGAGTTTCTAAGGTCCTAACACAGTGCACAACCCTTTCTGTATATATAAGTGTCCTGGTTAATTTTCCTCCCAGTAGCTGCTACGTTTTGGATTTAGTATGGGAAGAATATTTGTAATACACTGACGTTTTCAGTTGTTGCTAAGAAATCAAGGACTTTTTACAGTTTCCCATGTTCAGCTAACGAGCAGATGTACAAGAGCTGTGAGGGAGCACAGCCAGGCAGCTAACCCAAGCTGGTCAATGGAAATATTCCATACCATAGACGTCGTGCTCAGTATATAAATGGTTGGTCAGCGGGCGGAAACTCTTTTCCACGAGCTCAACTTTTTCCATTAGTTCAATCTTTTCCATGAATTCCAGTTTTACTTGACTTTGACGAGTTCCGTGAATTCAGCAAGCTCTATGAAATCTGAGAGTTCTGTGAAATCCGTGAGATCTGCGAGTTCTGTGATAGCTGCCTGGGGACTGGCTGCGCAATCAGTTGTTGGGCACAGAGAAAATTTGTATTATGTATGGCTTGTTTCTCATATTCTTTATTCTTCTTCTTATTATTATTAGTTCCTTTGTTGTCTTACTACCCGGTCTTTATGTCAACCCACGAATTTTCCTTTTTGTCCATTCTCCTCCCCATCCCACTGCGGGGCGAGAAACGAATGAGTGGCTGTGTGGTCCTAGTTGCCAGCTGCTGAGTTAAACCACGACAATAAAGCAGATGAGTCCCCATACAGATTACGGTCATTATCTTACACAATTTGTATAATACTGGGCCTGTTGTGGATACTCATTTATAATGGATTTTGTTATTGTTATAGCTAATGCAACGGCAGCAGCATTAGTAATAACAATATTATCTTTCAATATCATAGGATGCAGAAACCAGAAGGATAATCTGACAAACCTGCCCAGGATCACGTTTGTCCATCCCACCAAAACAGGTGTGTCTGGAATGGAACAGCAACACTGTTAAACTGTATTGAGCATTAGACTGGCTACGGAAATCTTGTGTTATCATAATAAGGGCTTTTATGGACCAGGGTCCAACCTGAATAAAAGAACATCACTCTGGAATGAATGAGTAGCCTAGGGAGCATATGCCTACCAACCTTTTGGCAGCAAATTTCATTATACTCTTTCTTTACCCAGTGGAGAAAGACGGGACCTGCAGGGATTCAGACTGCTTAAGCCAAACCCTTGCGCAGACCACAGGGTCTGTACATGTTCTCTGCAGGACGTCAAAGATTTGCCTCTTCTTTTAGGCACCCTGGTAAGGTTTCCCATCTGGCTAGCATGAATACCTCCTATGATGCACATTTTCTTCCAACGGTTTGGATTTTTCCATATTCCGTGTGACGTAGTAAATGGGAATACAAGATATTTTCTTCTGGGAGCAGTCTTCCTGAATAGTTGCTCTATAAAGAAGAAATGCTGAATTACAGTTAATGAGGATTTTTTTCCCCTAAGGATTTGGAGGGCGAACATTCATGCAGTAACCAATTAACAATGCATGGCTCCCTCTTTTAAGAGAGTTTGCCTTGGATAAGAATAATTTTTGTTTTCCATCTTTTCTCTGATGATTTGTTCAGATACAAATTTGCCTGCCTCCTTTGGAAGAACCGTAGGGCAATCAGAAGCCATTACAGCATGGTCTGGCCTTTTCCTGTACCAGTAACATTTTACTGATTTATACTCTCCTGAGAATTAAACCCACTTTCCATGAACATTAACTGCAGTAGTCTTAAAAACCCACAAGCTGAGAGGTCTGAGCAGTACTTGGGCATTTATCTGACTAGTGATATTTAAAGGACACAATTCAAATGCCATCATCTATAGCAAATTACAGACATAGAAGTGCTGTGTAATTAAAAGAATAAGAAAACAAGCCAGCTGTTTGTGCAGACTCATTTTGAAAGAAGACATGAAACCTGTGGAATGAATTATTCCCCTCAAAATACTCTCTTTAGCCCTAGTCTTTAGAAAGTTTCTGTCCACTAAGCTCTTTCAACAGGCTCAGCCCACAGTAGAAACTCCAACAATCCTGGATGTAAAACTTCTCTTTGCATGATTTTCTGGAAAGAATTAATTCAGAACTGCATTCTGAATGGCAAGAAGAAATCAGAAAATATTTACTGATCAACATTTCAGTTCTCTCTAAATACATTTGTCAAATATGTTAGAGTAAGTAAGCACTTTGAATGAGGAACATCTTTGAATGTTATTGAATCTGATTCCGAAGACTGGAACAATACTAATGCTTCCAAATGAGAATATGAAACATGTCTGGTGATCGGTGATGTCACTTTTGTCATAACTGCATCATACAAAATACAAATAGGTAGTGACAGGTAGTGTTCTCTGAAATGTGACTCAAATGACAGGAGAGAAAGAGCGGATATCCAGATTGCATATGATGCTGCCGTGGAGCAGTTAGTCTCACAAATAGTGAGACTGTATTTCTATCACGGATGTGAGGAAAGCTCATTCCTCAGCAGAAGACAATTGCTAGTTGACCATGAATTCAAACTGGTGTGAAAAACTTAGTCTGTGAATTACTTGTGCATGTAAACCATATCAGGCAATGAAAATATATCAGAGGTTGTTATTTGTCAAATTAAAATGAAGAAAGGAAAATATGTGATGTGGTGACTCAAGTGTTGGTACTACAAATTTTGTTACTACGAAAAATTTTCCCAAGGGCTCTTCATTCTACTATGGACCAGTCAGTTTAAGACTTGATGGCCTAGTGTCTGGCTTACATCCCACCTGACAAAAATCTTAGAAAGGAAGACTTCGTTTTTGCACCAGAATGATATTCAAAAGGGTGAGATGAAAGGCACTTGAAAAATTGCTTTTAACCTTATTATTTACTGGAGACTGTAAGGAGAACCAGAAAGACAGAATCGTACCAGGCTGTGATCCAAAGGTCCTTATTAAATTAACAAAAAACAGGTGTTTTATCATGAACATCCTTGTTTTCTTACTGTTCGGGAAGTCAAGTTTCCAGGGAGTGTCTTGGATCAAGATCAGTTTCATAAATAATGAAGTCATTGCAGAAATATAGCCACACTGGATTTTAGAATTGGCTCAGGCAAAACCAATTGTCAAACCTTAAGGTCCTTGGAGGGGTTAGTATTTCTTACTGTCTGTCCCTGAGTCTGTGTGGAAGCAGAAGAGCTTAGTCACACAAGGGGTTCCTTTGCTCTACATTCCGATGACGACCTGCCTAAATTTCTCAGCCCTACTTGCCAGGTGACTCCAAAGTGCAATGGGCGAATATACCCATCTGGTGCCTGCCACAGTCTGCCACATCTGGTGCCTCCAGCTGTCAGAAGCATCACATTTTTTTTCTAAACACCGACTGCATGCCTGAACACAGGGAGCACTCTGATGAACTGGAACGGGTATTAGACTCTCGAATGGTATCTTGAATGGGTATTAGGCTCGTGGTATGAAATGCTGAGTCCAAACAAAGGATTAACCACTCTAAAATGCCAATGCCATTATTTATTTTTTCACCACCGAAGTGCAAATGCTCCCCTTGTAAAAGAAAGGCTGAAGGAGCTCCATTATCATAAGGTAATCACCCTCAGGGACCAGAGCCCTTTAGCTGAAAATCATATGCCTCCCAGTGCTCAGGCACTGTGATGGTCTCGTGGTATCTGTACTTTTATGTTTACTGCTTCTTCTCCATTGTTTAATAAGTGGCAGAGGTAGATTCCTAGACCTTTTTTACATACCACATGAACAGCACTTACAGACTACAAGACAGGTTCTTAGCTGGTATATTACCTTACAGACTTCTGCAGTACCATATTGATTCATATTTCCTTAGGATACAGCCTGCTTACTGGAAATACTTTGCAGAAAGAAGGCTTCTTTTCCTAAACTTTTCAGTTTAAATTACTCAGCCAGAAGAATCATTTGACTGGACTGTATTATCTTATATAAAGGTAGATTCTTATAAAAAATGATACGTAATCTTACTAAAAGACATCCTCTGTAGCTCCACCCACCTGGGATACCCATCCGCAGAGGGACTGGAGACCCACCATCAGTATTTACCAAAACCACAAATCATATCACTAAAGAAAAAGAACTGGTGAAAATGTACAGAGAATTGACTTCAAATCAACTGCCTGTAGAGAAATATTCAAAAATAGAGACGACTCTAGAGCTTAGGGCCCAGTCTACCTCTTATTGGTGAATGCAGAAAAACTCCTACAAAGGCATCAGGAGGAGAACAGAAAGGCATGTTCTTATATTTTCAGCTTTTAAAGAATTTATTCCCGGTCACCAGTGTATAACATACATCCAGGTACTTCATATGGTATAACATGATTTAATGAAGTTGTGACTACCTGTGGTTATAACGGAAAAATTCTGGACAGATTCTCAGTAGAGAAATAGTGTGTTAGCAAAGGAACTTCCCTAACTACTCAATCATTATTTCTTGCCTTAGCAATTCTGTGGCTCCCTGTAAATTGTCTGACCAGTTAGAACCACCGTAAGTTTAATAAGAATGTATGTGCTCTGTGCTTGCAGAATGCAGGGGGAATGTTTGTGCATGGTCTTAAAAATCTGCGATCTGTGCGATCTGGCTGAAGAGCAATGGTCTTGTGAATATCCAGCTGGTCCAACCCTCAGCGTAAGATAAGAGGAAGAGCTGCAGGAGACAGTTGGTCTCACGCAGGACTGATGTTGTTAATAGGATAAAGAAAAACTGGTGCCATTGATAAGACCAAGAACGAGTAAAGCCACTGAAGTAAAAGATGGGCCAAAATGGATGATTCTTCAAAGACCAGAGACTGCAATCTGAAAGATAAAGGACACTTATGGCGATTCTCCACATGAACGTTGAAGTAGCATCCAAGTGCTTTGGACAGCCACCTGGCCCCACTTCCCAGTGACTTGGTTAGCCACCAGACAGCACGGCGGGGAGCTGAGGCCGGTGAATTGTAGAGATGAAGTAAGTGTATGTTTGTTCCTGCAAGTAGTTTCATCTAAAAAGAGGCTCTTCCTCTTGTAATAATCCTGCTTGTTTAGGATAAATGATTGCTAACGTTGAGAACTGTTGGCACCCGTTATTGTATTCAAAGGTAATTGTGTTACTTGGCATTGTGCATGCATCTCTCTTCTTCATGGTCAAACTCCTTTCGTTTCAGTTACTTTCAGACCTTTTCCCTATGAAACTTCAAAATTTGCAGCCTGATATGAGTATTGTATTTTCACTAAATGCTAAACACACTCATTTCACCAAAAGACAATCTGCAATGTTTGGCATATTTGCATTTTATGATCTGACTGGAAAGTTATTAAACATAGCTTAGGTTATACTCATGAAAGTGTAGTCTGGAGAAAGGATACCAAAACTGATGGTTTGTGTCTCTTACTGTGACGATAGCTACCTGTAGCTGCCAATGTCTACAAAGTATTTTGCATGTAAATACAATCTCTTTCTCCCTGTCCTTTCACGGGGCACAAATCTCATGGCTACATTATTGTGGCACTGAACCCCAGCTAACAGACAGGGTGTTTTAGTGTTGGCTGAAAGATGCATTTAGCATAGCCACATAGTTCTTGGCCAGTAGGCAGTGTGAGCTCATACCTGTCTTCAAATAATTGTGCAGACATGCTTTCTGTTGCATTTCTGTAAGACCGAGAAAAGAGTCGCATGATGACCATCATTAACCACACAAATAAACTTTGAGATCTCAGCTGCTAGTCTCATCACTTCCGGTACCTCCAGTTCTGAACCAAATCCTTTTTAAGGCAACATCTGTTTACAAAGAATGCTATTCTCATAGCTTGTTCAGCTTATGTGACTTTGTCTAATAAAGTGTTTCCTCTACATCCTTTATCTGCATTCTTCATGTAATGTGAACCAAATGGCTGTCTGTTTGGATAGCAAAGAACTATTTAATACAAATGAGATACAACGGAATGAAGGTGCCCCAGTCAGCAGCGTTTAACCTCCTCTCAACACACCACTGTGGCCTCCTACTCCTTCCTCTAGCTCCGATCTTACATTGCTTGCAGTGCTCCACACACAGAGGCGTAAGTCCACCAGCGAACTAAAATATGTCTTGCTCTACCCAAAGTCAATAGTTTTACTTTAGTGTAAATAATTTTGAATACAAGACATATATATATCTCTTTGAATGCATTCAAAAAGGTGTATTTTAGCAATAACAACATAAATAAAAATCCAAACAGATTGCAGTGTCTTTTGTATCTTACAGATTTTTCTCTTCCCTCTTAGTTCAGACTGGTTTGTCTCAGCCACCTCTCAGTAATTGCCTTTTTGGCCTATCAGTTAGCTGTCTGCTCTTCTTCAACTTTAGATAAACTTTGTATTTCAGCATAACTTTCAAGAATTATTTTACTGGATAATAGCTAAACCTTTATCTTTGCTGACCCACAGTCTACCTGAAAATAACAGGGACATCCTTTTCAGGTAAGCATTTTGGCAGTTAATGTTGGATTGCAGTATTTTTATTACCACTGAATGAATCCCTCAACACACTTCAACAAGTAAACGAGAAAGAAATCATTAAACATATCTGTGCAATTCATTACCTTAACATATTGCAAACAAAAATTATTCCATGAGTAGCTGAACAACTGAAGTCTAGTTTCCTATGGATTTGTGCGTTGCTTGCCTTCATATACTCAGTCACCTCTCCTTACTGCAGTATAGTCAGCTCGTTTGCTATCTGCTTTCCCTTTGACTGCACAAGAAGTAGCAGGGTGCATTGGTCAAATGGATGCTGCACCACAGAGTAGAAACACAGCTATGTCAAGAATGTCTTTCCCTGGTAGGAGAAAGGGTCTTTCTACACACCTGCTGATTCTCCTAAAGCTTACAGGGACTAAATGTATTGAAGGTTTCTCTCTCTCTATGAATCATAGAATCACAGAATCACAGAATCACAGAATGGTAGGGTTTGGGAGGGACCTCTGTAGGTCATCTGAGGCCCCTATCCTTTTTTTTCAAATATATGTAAAATATATGTAAAATCTCCACCCCTTTGTCAACCAACGAAAAAGATATGAGGGACAAACAGACAGGATGGGGAAGTCTTTCTTCCTTGCAAAACCTGGCAAAAAATACCCACTCTTATAGGAGACTGCATGAATGTTTCTCCTAAGTTCTCATGACACATGTTTAAACTGTTGTACCAAAATATACCTTGGAGTGTCATAAATGTTCTCCTCAGTTATTTGTGCTACCGTGTAATGCTGGACAAGCACATTTTAACATTTAACACCTCTGTCTGAACCATTTGGCAGATTTCTGCCCATTTTTTATTTCCAAATAAAGACTGGCAAAAATATATTCTACTACTCAATGTAAAAAATGTAATAAAAATTAAATGCAGGGTCAATGCAGGATATTCAAGAATTTATGACAATAAATATCTTTGCTAACAGCTTTGGCCGTAGTCTTGTGATTATGTCAGCTTCAGCCTGGCCAAAGTCCTGCGGGACTCCTGCATGAAAGTCCTGTAGGACTACCCCATAAAAGTTAGTCCAGAACTGTAGCTGGAAAATCCTCAGCAATTCCTTGTCATTTTCAAACATTAAATTAAGAAGTTTGTTGTCCCAGTTTTCTAGTAAACTTTCCAAACTGATTTTCCAGATACTAGGAGGAGCCTTCTGCTGCTGGCAGAGCAACACAGAAATGGACATACTTTGAGGAGAAAGAAGACATGGGTCCCCTGCGCTGCTCTGGGAAGAAGTAGGGCTCTGGGAAACCTGCCAGGAACCTACTGAGAAGAAAGTGGGCTACTGCTAAGTCCGCTTTTAGCTGGACTGAGCACTTCTTTCCAGAGGTCTGCTCTACCATTAGAATCAAACACAATGCGAATGTCTTGCCCATTTCTAATCCTTGCAGGAGCCATTCACTGTTGCTGGAAGGTATTTGCCTGTGGGCTAAGGGCATTCATGCATATTAGCTGGGCCCAGGACACTTTGGCACAAAAAATATCCCAGAATAATGTTGAAGAAAAGATGTTAATTGCTCTCCAGCAGAGAAAAAGCAACATTATTGGCACGAGAAAGCGTATTTCAAGAGGTGATCTGGCATCTCATTTGAAGCCTGTTTAAACACCATTTCTTTCTTTGTGAGCAGGGATCATGCTGGATTTTGTCTTCACATGAAGGACACATGCTAAATAGAACATGAACCCTGAGGTCCAAATTCCTTTATACGGGTGGAAATCTAGAGTTAACTCCACAGCCTTCTGAATCTGGTTTATAGAGATTAATCAAAAGAGCTGCATAGCTCTTCTCATGTATTTAAGAGGATTGCAATATAAATAAAGTGAAGGAAAAAGTGGGTCAGAACTTTGGCAACCCTTTTTCATTACCTCTATTTTTGGTCTCAGAGTTGAAGCCTTCAACACTTCCTTGTACGGACAAAACAATAGATAAAAAAACAAACCTTACAGTGGAGGCAACCACACAACTGAAATGGCTTTACTTTATCAGTGAGGAAAATACATAAAAACGGGTGACAGCCTGTAAAAGCCCAATATCATACCACATATGGTGTGAACTCATAAAATTAGCGTAGATGATCTGCAGATAACGTCTGGGAAATGTTAACAGTAAAACTGTATGTGTTGAAGGCCTCCAAAGTTTAAATAAATATTCCAAGTAAATGTTATGAAAACCTCTACTCCTTTCATGAGAACCTGTTCCAAGGCGGCTAAATGAGATACAGCTTATTTACATGAATCCCGTTTTGATCTTCAATAAAAATAAAGTATAGGTGGTGTTGGACAGGATGGTATTGCACACCCAGCAGGACATGGCACAAATCCCATTCATCTCAGAGATATGCCCAGCATGTGGAAACAAGAGACATCATCCTCCTAGGAAAGCAAGAAAAATTTTGTCCTATGCATGCTCCAGTTCTTTCCAGCCTCCACGGTGCTTAAGACTGCAGGTTCAACTGATCCTCCTGCAGTAGGGTATCCAATTCGGTTTATTCCCTTTAGGAAAGCTGTAAAAAGCCAAAGGGAGGGGAACCCGTTCTGAAACCATACCTCTACACACAAGGCCAAAAAAAATCCCTGGTCATCCATGAGAGAGTTCCCCTGATCCGGGCTCAGCAGGACACTGCTCTTCACTTTGCAGACTTGATGTTTGCCTCTGGTTAAGCACAGCCCAGCTTGGAAGCAAGAGCAGAGGAGGTTTAGTGAGATGAGGGAAAGGTTCAGTTGGCATGCTGAAGCAGGTACATGATGTTTCTGGGGCTGGCGGACCTAATGAATCTCTAGGTGGGGATAGGGACAAGAAAAGGTTTCAGGCACTGCAAACAGGAAAATTTTTTTTGAGAAACTACAGGAGCAAGTTTTCTTTCTTCATCTCCCACCTTCTCAAGAACTGTGTCCCTCACACAAAATGACCACCCACTTTCCTGCACCTCCCCACTTGTGCGGCGCATGTAGCCAAAGGAAGAGGAGCGAATACGGAAAAGGGCAGGGTTGAGGACCATTATCCCTTATCAAGAGAGAGACAGACACAGCTGGGCTAGAGGCCCAGCAGGAGAGCCCCAGGGGGATTCATTTGCTGCTCTTGCTGTGCTGGTGGACCTCTACAGAGGGCAAAACCAGCTGGAGGAGGGAGAGGCAGGGGAGAAGGCTTGTTGTCAGCCTGGAGTGGGCTGAATTGGGGTTGGGGTGGCAATACCTCTGCGGGCAAGGAGCCACAGCCAGCCTCGCTGCTTGAGAGTCCCTCCAGCTTGGGGCCAGGTGAAACCTCCAGCGGGAAGAACACAAAGTCAGGATTTCCTATCACTGCTTCACTTCATCCCTACTGCTCCAGGCTTCATTTGTGATTAACTGGAAGTCTCACTGATTTATTTACAAATTAACAAATTCCTTTTTGGTTCTGGACCAGATTCCATAACCCCTGACTTTTGTTGAAAGGAAACAATGCTTTCAAAATCGTGGATTGCCAATGCATGGTGTAGGTTGTTATTGATGGGCTTGGGCAGTGGGATCAGATCTTGATACTGTAATTTCAAGATATTTTGAGGTGGCACAGAGGTGGGGACAACACAGAGAGCGAAGCAGATGCTGGGGCCATGGAGAGGGCAGAACTGTCTCCCTCAGGGCCAGCTTATGCCATTTTCTGTCTGAGAGAACTAGGCCATTTAGTTCGCCTCAAAATCACTTCTTTATAGATTCAAACCACGGTGCAACAAAGCAGACAGAATCATAGAGGAGTCTGGGTTGGAAGACACCTGCAAAGGCCATCTAGTCTAACCCTCCTGCAATGAGTAGGTACATCTTCTACTAGATCAGGTTGCTCAGAGCCCTGTCCAACCTGACCTTGAATGTTTGCAGGGATGGGGCATCTACCACCTCTCTGGGCAATCTGTTCCAGTGTTTCACCATCCTCATTGTAAAAAGTTTCTTCTTTACATCCAGTCTAAAACTACTCACTTTTGGTTTAAACCCATTAGCCCTTACCCTATTACAACAGGCCCTGCTAAAAATATTTTCCGATCATTCATACTGGCCCCCTTTCAAGTACTGAAAGGCCACAATAACGTCTCCCTGGAGCCTTCTCTCCTCCAGGCTGAACAGCCCCAACTCTCTCAGCCTTTCCTCATAGGAGAGGTGCTCCAGCCCTCTGATCATTTTTGTGGCCCTCCTTTACACCTGCTCCAACAGGTCCATGTCTTTCCTGTGCTGAGGGCTCCAGAGTTGGATGCAGGACTCCAGGTGGGGTCTCACCAGAGTGGAGCAGAGGGGCAGAATCCCCTCCCTTGACCTGCTGGCCATGCTTCTTTTGATGCAGCCGAAGATATGGTTGGCTTTCTGGGCTGTGCGCACACATTGTCTGCTCATGTCCAGCTTTTCATCCACCAGTACCCCCAAGTCCTTCTTGGCAGGGCTGCTCTCAATCCTTTCATCCCCCAGCCTGTACTGATACGGGGGGTTGTCCCAATCCAGGTGCAGGACCCTGCACTTGACCTAGCTGAACCTCATGAGGTTCACACTGGCCCACTTCTCAAGCTTGTCCACATCCTGCTATTGACCACTACCCTCTGGATGCAACCATCCAACCAATTTCTTATCCACTGAACAGTGCACCTATCAAATCCATACCTCTCCAATTTACAGAGAAGGATGTCGTGCAGGACAGTGTCAAAGGCCTTTCAGAATTCCAGATAGATCACATCTGTAGCTCTTCCCTTGTCCACTGATGTAGTCACTCCATCACAGAAGGCCACTAGGTTAATCAGGCAGGACTTGCCTTTGATGAAGCCATGCTGGCTGTCTCGAATCACCTCCCTGTCCTCCATGGGCTTTAGCAGGACTTCTTGAGGATCTGTTCCATGATCTTCCCAGGCACAGAGGTGAGGCTGACATGTCAAGAGTTCCTGGGGTCCTCATTTCTACCCTTTTCAAAAATGGGCACAGTATTTCCCTTCTTCCAGTCACTGACTGCCATGACTTATCAAATATCATGGAGATTGGCTTGCAACTACATCAGCCAATTCCCTCAGGACTCTGGGATGCATCTTGTCAGGCCCCATAGATTTACGTACGTTCAGGTTCCTCAGGTGGTCATGAACCTGATCTTCTCTCACAGTGGGAGGGACTTTGCTCCCCCAATCCACGTCTTGTGGTCCGTCCACTGAAGAGGTGTGGGGAAAGAGGTTGCCAGTGAAGACTGAGGCAAAGAGTTGTGGAGTACCTCAGCCTTCTCCTTGTCCGTTGCTACCGGTTTTCCATTGTTCCTTGTCAGGGGAGTTTGCTTTATTTGACCTTCCTTTTCTGGATTCCTTTTCCTTTCCTTTTCTACATACCTGTAGAAGCCTTTCTTGTTATTCTTAGCGTCCCTTGCCAAGTTCAACTCCATCAGTGACTTCGCCTTCCTGACCCCACCCCTATACAACTGGGCAGTGACCATGTACTATTTGCAGGGTACCTATCCCTGTTTCCACTGCCTGTGCATTTCCTTCTTGCCCTTTAGTTTGGCCAGCAGGTCTTGACTCAGCCATGCCAGTCTCCTGCCTTCCTTTCCTGATTTCTTACACCTGGGGATTGAGAGCTCTTGTGCTTTATGGAAAGTGTCCTTAAAGATCTGCCAGCTCTGTTCTGCTCCCTTGTCCCTGAGGACAGTTTCCCATGGGGTCTTACTGATGAACTCCTTAAATAGCTGGAAGTTTGCTTTCCAAAAATTCAGGGTCCTGACTTTACTATTTGCCTGACCCACGTCCCTCAGGACCCCACCAGTGCATGATCACTGCAGCCCAGGATGCCTCCAATCTTGACATCACCGATTATCTCACTTGCTTTGGTGACCAGCAGGTCCAGTCTCGCATCCTCTCTGGTAGGGCTGTCTATTACCTGGCTTAAGAAGTTATACTCAATACAGGCCAGGAGTCTCCTGGATTGCCTACCGCTTGCCGTGCTACTTTTCTAGCAGGTGTCGGAGTGGTTGAAGTCCCTCAGTAGGACAAGAGCCTGCGAGCAGAATGCCTCCTGGAGGTGGCGGAAGAAGGCGTTGTCAGTAGGCTCCCCTTGGTTGGGTGGCCTGTAGTAGACACCAACTACAAGGCTCCCTTTGTTGCATCGGTCTCTGATTCTTGCCTATAAGCTTTTGACCTACTTGTGGCTATTCTTCAGAGACAGACACTCTATCCATTTGTTGATGTAGAGGGCAACACTGTGCCCTTCCTTCCCCGTCTGTGCCTTCTGAACAGCCTGTGGCCATTGATAGACCCACTCCAGTCATGGGACTCGTCCCACCAAGTTTCAGTAACGGCAAGTAGGTTGTAGCTTTCTAGCAGCACGGTAGCTTTCAGGTCCTCCTGTTTCCCTCAGAAGGCAGTCAAAGGGAATAAAACCTGAGTGACCCACATTTTCAATTCCCGATTTTTATAGGCTTTCATTTTTGCAGATCTTTTTAAAAATCCGATGTTCCAACAGAATCACATTTTTCTAGTTTTACTTGTGTAGCAATTTTTACCTCCTAGAAATATAAAAATAAATGTTTGCATTTGATTAAATAAGTTTTAGCTTGGTTGCATAACTGTGTTATTAACTTTTCTTTGTGTTCATTAAGTGTAAATTAAATGGCAGAGAAAAATTACGGCTCATTATAGCCATGTAAAATACTCCAGCCACAGAGTTTCTCCATTTACTGGATGAGCAAATTGCTTCTTGTTTTTCTGTGCTGCATAACTTATGGGGAATACCTAAAGGCAGGAAGTAAATAAATTCTTATTCTTTGCCAGGCTGTGTGTCTATCTATAAACAAGTCAAACTGATGGGGCAAATAACAATGGAGAATGTTCAAAATACCAGTTTTTCACTTCTGACTTGTGCTCATGCCTGTTTTGTGCAGGATCTGTTTTTTAAAACCCAAATGCTAAAGAGAATGTGAACTGTACATTGTCTTTGCTAACAGCATAATATGATAACATAATTTCTGAGGATTTTTTTCTGCAATATTAACATTTCAATGGCTATATTTTCCACAGGTAGGGTAGGATTCTTTTTTGTTCATGGAGAGGAAATGGCCTCAAGCTGCATCAGGGGAGGTTTAGATTTGATATTAGGAAAAATTTCTTCACTGAAAGAGTGGTCAGGCATTGGAACAGGCTGCCCAGGGAGGTGGTGAAGTCCCCATCCCTGGAGAGGTTCCAAAAACATGTGGATGTGGCACTTCAGGACATGGTTTAGCAGGCATGGTGGGGTTGGGTTGACGGTTGGACTTGATGATCTTAGAGGTCTTTTGAAACCTATGATTCTGTGATTCTATGATTTGATATTCCCAGATGATTCATTGAATATGGAAGTTTTACTATCAGATGAAGTATCTTTGACAGAACAAACAACAACATTTAACTTTTGGAAAGCTGGTAGTTTCAAAAAACTCCGTTGTAGTACTTACAGATGGCAAGCCTTGATGACCTAGGGTTAAAATAATGTTAAGCTGAAATAAACTAAAAATATCAGCAACTTGGGTATTACTTAAACATCATGCTTCCCTTGACACAAGAGCAATTTCATTCATCTGCACCACTTCCTTTCATTTTTATTAGCTGTCCAAATCTTGGAGGCAGCTCTGGAAATCCCAGTCCTACTTTTTTTCATTTTGATAGGTCACACTGAAAACTGATAAAAGATGGCTATGTTTTTTTCCTGCTACATTTGCAGTGCTGCCAACCACAAACTTAAAGAAAACAAGAATATAATCCCCACAGTCTTGAATGCAGTAGAAGTTGTGAAGAAGAAAAAGAAAGGTGGGTTATTCACATCTGACTTGGGAGTTCTAAGCTCCAAAACTATAATTGTCTCACATTCTTCATACTTTGCCTGCAAATAAAAATGACAGAGGCTTTGCTTTTAATGCAAGGGGAGATTCTTATGAAATGGAAACATTTTAGCTTTCTCTCAGTCAGAATCTTTAGGTTTTAAGAAAAAACATAAGTAGTGAGACTTGTGATGAAATTGTGAGAGCTGGCAATACCTCAGTCAAGTTTGTGCTTCATTTCCATTGAAGTTGACAGGAAAAATGCCAAAACCATACTTCTGGTGCAAAAAGCGATAAACCAGCAGGAAACAGTCTTGCCCAGTCAGCTTTTTCCCTGAAATGAAAGACAAGTATCTTCTAAAAGGTCTGCTCAGGGTTCCAATGAAGTCAAATTGCAAAATCAACCCTCACTGACTCCAATGTTAAAAGAGTGTGCTCACTTAGGTTTTTGTGAAAGGAAGAAAGGCTGCTCTGCTACCAAATTGAAATTTGGGTATTCTCAGACTTGGTAAGCCTGTGGCTCTTTAGAAGTAGGCTAATATAGACAAATATTTTTCTTATTGCCTCCTTACCAAGGTGTTCTGCTACTGGCTTTGCTAAGAAATATTCAAAAGGGATACTGAATACTCTGTTTCTGTTTATGTTTAAGAGAAGCTGAATTTGTCAAGTTAAATTGAATGTGTAAGAGAAGTTGAAGTTAGCAAGGTATATTAAATTTTTGCAGTTTATCCAAGAAAGTGAGTTTATTGGGTTGGTGGTACAGACCTAATAGGATAAGTTAAAATAGCGTAGGTTTAGGGGTAAGTATGACACCACACTGCATAGTACATAAAGCTGTATACTTATTATCTTTAAAATATGATGGCAATGCTAGTGCCAAGTCATATTCAACATCACAATATACTTTCTACCGGTGGTGCCTTAATCCAATGCAAGGTCATATTGCCATAAAAAATGCCTGTGCAATCATCCGTGCTCCAGTTGTGTGTGCCCACCCCATCTTTCTCACTAGCACTGGCAATTATGCAGTCTCGGAGATGTTGGATCTGTTTGCACAGCTGCCTGAAAATCAGCCCATGGGAAAAAAAATAGGAAAAATTAAAAAAAGAGCTTAATATTTAGCTGAATCAGTAAGCTGACCTGACTTTCTGCTCATCCCAAACAGCAGACAGGGTGGTAGCAGAGATATGCATGCAGTGGCAGTGGAAAGGCAGAACTATCCTTTCTGCAGAAGCATGGTCTTAAAAAAATATTAGGCTATTCATTAAACTGGACCTTGACATTACAAGTTTGTCTGGGGTAACAAAGTCTGTCTGGTTGTGACTGTGCTGCCTGTCCACCACCTTGCACTTTAGGAAACCCTTCCAACCTGTGCAATCTGCCTGAAAAAAGAGAGCAGATGAACCGGTTGGCCGTGCTTTCTATCTGCTTCCTGCAGATGTAATTCACTCCACCAGGTGCAAAGTAGAAAGCCCAAGGGCTGGATTCATTTTTCTTCCTTAAGACTGCTTTGTACTACTACAGTAAAAATTAATGCAATCATAGTAGAAAACTGTTTGCAAGTCATGACAGTATCTAGCTCAGCATTGATGCTACCAAAATGCATAAATTTAAATTTTCATTTATATATACAGATATTTAAGGTGTTCATTTGGCCTTTGCTTTATTTTTTTCTACCTGCCTAAATCAAAATAAATTTTTTATTAAAGACTAGATTTCCATTAGGAATCAAATTAATAGGTTGAAATAGCTATCAGCACAAGGTTTTGTTCCTTACTGTAGCATAAAGTTATATGTACTTCACTGAAAATTTTCAACCATTCCTTTAAGAGTTTCTATGTCACAAAGCAAATTCTCCACTACCATCCTTGACAGAAATCAAAAAATCAGTGCTTGAAAAATTAAACAAGAAGAAAATTCAGAATTTTTACAACATAACATGAAACTCTCTTGTGGAACAGAAAGGGCACTGATCTATTAGTGTGGACAAATTGCCTAATGAGTAGTGCTGTGTCTTTTACTTTGCCACTGTAAGGGAACAAAATGGGGGCAGTGAAGTCGAAATCAACTGTTTACTGTGCATGACTTGTCAAGTCCAGACACACAACTAGCTGTTTGATGTGAGCAATTGAATACACAGCAGTTCAGAATCGTTAGACTCGCTTTTGTTGGGAAAACAGCTATTGTTTTCTCATCAGAAAGCAATTATATACTTGACAGTTAATTGAGCAATTAAAATCCCTTCTAAGACAAATCCTTGGCTAAGCTAATACTTAGACCATATTTCCTTTCCATGTTGACCAGGCATCTGCAGTTTCTGTCCTTTTTCACTGTATAGCAGGACTCTGTCTCGCTGTTTTGCCTGTTTCTTTTCATACAGTGTGCAGTCCAAAGGAACAAGGTGAGCAAGGTCCAGATATCTCCACTTACTCGCTGTAAATGCTCAGTGTGTAGTGTGCAAGGCCAAACAACATATAAACACCATTCCTTTGACTGAGTTCTTGTGGCTCTGAAATAGAGGATACACTCAAGGTCACTAGACGTTTCACAAGCTGTGAAACGGATACTCCTCAGTTCCTATCACTGCAGGCATATTGCATTAATTTGATAACGAGAAGAGCTGTATTTAAAAATGTAAAGTCATACTAGTCTAACAGGACACCCAGAGGTCAGCTAGCCCAAAGCAGTGCCAAATATAAAGTTACATCAGGTTGCCTGAGGTCTTGTCCAGTCTAATTATGAATATTTCCAAAGAAGGTGGTAATACCACAGCCTTTTTGGGCAACCACTTCCAGTGCTTGACCACTCTCACTGTGAAAAATGTGTCTGTTCTTTCCCAGAGGTTCAGTTCAGGAAAAGAGGGGATTAGACCAAGCATTAGAGCCAAAGAAGAGAGGCAGTCCGTGTGCTAGGCAGACGCCAGAGGGTCAGGTGGCACCAGAGGCATGGAGAACGTGGCTCCCAGAATTGTGAGGTCATTTAGACCACATGCTGGGTGATAGCAGTGGGAACGCTAGTGCTGTGCAGGGCTGGAGGACGGTGTCAGGATTCATGAGCAACAGAGTAACGCTGGCAGTATTTGCTTCTGTTCTTTCAAAGGTGAAGATCTTCTATTTAAGGCCACTTCATCCTGAGGTGTAGATGGTATTCAAGCACTTCTATAGCTCACACTATGATGAGGGCTGTGCAAAGAGTTTGCATAGCCACATGCGACCTTTACAAATCCCCTTGTAAACTTGGGTTGGCCAACAGAAAAAGGCTGTTTACAGTATGTCCCCTAGCCTGAGAGAGATTACTGGAAATTAGTGATCATGCAGAACAACCCAAAGTGTGATGTGGCTGGAGGAATTGCTCTGGGGAGCTGCATCACTTGCTTACGGTCAGTCTTCAGGCTGTCCAACACACAGCATCAGTTGTTGCAGAGATTCGTTCCTGACACTGTGTTGCAGCAGCAGCATTAGAGGCCTGAGACTCTCTGCTTGTGGGCAGCTTGGTTTTTACCGCCAAGAATATTTCAGTCCTATTAACAAACATGCTATCTGTGCTATCTGTACTACACTCTTGCCGTAGGGCACAACCAGAAGTTGGGACTGCCTTGTGCTAAGTTTTCTCCGCGTGCACCGCAGAGCCGTGTGCTACTCATTCAGGGGATCAGGTTTAGTCCTGCTGCTTTAGCTGAGATGTGCAGGGCAGTACTGACCTTATGCTTTCAAATCTGATGATGTATAAAGAAGTAAACCACTGGCGGGAAGTGCTCACTACTTGTTTTACCAAAACACTTTCAGAGAGGGTGGGAGTTGATTTGTAAGGAGGTCAAGAAACCAAGTAACACAACAGAGAAACATTCTTTTTTTTCCCTGAAGTATTTGCAGAAAAGAGGACAGAGGCTTTTTTATGCGTGCCAGGCTGAAAACTTCCACTTTAAGAAACTGTATTTTCCTCTAGAAAAACTGTAGAAAACTCTGCTTAATGCCTCGTGTTTTGCAACACAATCAGCTGCTGCCTGTGGCATCACTTCCAAACTGGTTTTATTTTCCCCATAAATAATCAAGTCCGTTTTGTTTGAAGTATTTTACCTCCTGTGCTAATGCACTCGTCTCATGCACACATTTAAACATGCACACACAGGAATATGTTGGGAGATTTTTTTTCTCCAAGGCCAAGACAAGGAAATGACCTGGACAGACTGGAGAGTTGGGCGCAGAGGAACCTGATGAAGTTCAACAAGGGCAAGTGCAGGGTCCTGCACCTGGGGAGGAACAACCCCAGGCACCAGTACAGGCTTGGGGCGGACCTGCTGGAGAGCAGCTCTGCGGAGAGGGACCTGGGTGTCCTGGTGGACAACAAGTTGACCATGAGCCAGCAGTGTGCCCTGGCTGCCAAGAAGGCCAATGGGATCCTGGGGTACATTAAGAGGAGTGTGGCCAGCAGGTGGAGGGAGGTTCTCCTTCCCCTCTACACTGCCCTGGTGAGGCCCCATCTGGAGTACTGTGTCCAGTTCTGGGCTCCCCAGTTCAAGAAAGATGA
>Ga0065711_1004485_pt1 | contig 26268 bp, 10 predicted proteins | sample Hoacrofraction12_FD_59098 | JGI IMG/M metagenome (GOLD analysis project Ga0065711, IMG submission 59098) | Hoatzin crop microbial communities from Cojedes, Venezuela - Epithelial fraction 12 v2 (version 2) | ecosystem: Host-associated > Birds > Digestive system > Esophagus > Crop | place... | reverse complement strand
CTCTCTCAGCCTGTCCTCATAGGAGAGGTGCTCCAGCCCTCAGATCATTTTTGTAGCCCTCCTTTGGACCTGCTCCAACAGTTCCATGTCCTTCTTGTGCTGAGGGCTCCAGAGCTGAACACGGTACTCCAGGTGAGGTCTCACCAGAGCAGAGTAGAGGGGCAGAATCACCTCTCTCGACCTGCTGGCCATGCTTCTCCTGATGCAACCCAGGATACGGTTGGCCCTCTGGGCTGCCAGCGCACATTGCCGGCTCATGTCCAGCCTTTCGTCTTATCAGTACCCCCAAGTCCCTCTCAGCAGGGCTGCTCTCGATCCTTTCATCCCCCAGCCTGTATTGATACTGGTGATTAGCCCGGCCCAGGTGTAGGACCTTGCACTTGGCCGTGTTGAACCTCATGAGGTTCACACAGGCCCACCTCTGCAGCTTGTCCGGGTACCTTCACTGGTCCGAAGCTGTCTGAAAATAATAGAGATAAATAAGTGGTATGTTTACACTGAGGAATAGGAATAGAATGGTACAGATAAGGTGAATTAAAATTCATTAGCTTATATTTTGGTGATGCTTTTTCAGTCATCTTGAAGTATTTTAGCTGACTTTGCACATCTGTGTAAAAGTCTACCTAGAGCAGAGTTTATCAATTTTTATTTGGAAATCTAAATTGTAGTGCAAGCTTAGGCTTCTGAAGTATATTTGTCTATGAGTAAATTTTTGTAATAACGCAACTTGTATTTACAAGGGAAAGGGAGGAACTAGTCTGCTTTAATTTGGATTTTTCTTGTTCATAATAATTAGAAAAAAAACAATATTCCATTGAATGAAATTAACCAAAGCCTAATTTCTTCTGAATAGTAGTAATTCACTTTGGCGGTGTTGGAGAGTCATTACAAACAGATTACTCTATGTGCAGGTATTCATTTAAAGTAATACTACATTTCCTTCAGTTGTACCTGATGAAGAAAGCCATTATTTTACCACTTTATTGTTTCATTTAATTGTAACAAAAATTGTAAATTTGTATTGAAGTAATAAAAAGGATTTTTTATTCTGTGTTTTTTTTGCCCCCATGTAAATATTGCTATTTGACAGTAGCAAATTCCTGGCAAATATTCAAAGCAATACCATGAAAAAGTAAAGGATCTTTTTGTTAATTGGAGAATTTAAGTTTTTTCATGTTATTTAGAGGCTACTTTAATGATCACGTTTATATGTATTAAAGCAGCCCTGAGAAACAGAAGATGTTTCAGAGAATGAATGTAATACAGGTGAGGTTCAGCTACTAGACGTAAAACCTTGAGAGAACGTTGTCACTATAAAATGCAATACTGTTTTGAATATTCCTATGCTTACCCTAAGCTTACCCCAGATAAATGTATATATCTACAATGTGCAGTGCTGTGTGGGGAACATAATCAGTTCCTCCACCTAAACTAAGTGTTCTTGCCACCCAGTAGAGCTAATTAGCTTGAGTAGGGAGAACATGGTATAGTTTTTCTGCTTCTAGTCGCCAATAAGCCTATTCAGTGTTTGCTCACGGATCTCTGTACACTGCTGCTTTCACACATTGCAGTCAGTCTCTTAGGAACTCACTAAAGCCATTTTATTTTTCCTCGTATTTGAAAATTCTGTGTGTTGCCTGGATTATATATTTATTAAAATAACCGTCTTTATCCTACAGTTATGTTACTCTTCTGAAAGCTTATCTGCATTTTAGTACATTTCTAAGTTTTTTTCAATCTTCTGTGTAGTTAATGCTTTACCAGTTGGTGATGTAATCTGTAGGGTTGTTTTTTTTCTTTAAGTAGTAGGCTGGACAGTAGAAACTGTGTTTACAAGAGAATTGTAGATACATGTTTTAGAACTAAGCTACCTAGTGAAGCCTCATAAATCCTGCCTGTCACTGGTGGCATGAACAGCTTCCTAGAGAGGCTTCCTCTCTTTAGTGTCTGCTGAGGTTCAGTTGTTTCTTTTATTTTAAGGCATCCAAGTTAGCTTTTGAAAGTCAGATTTTTTACAGCCTCTAAGTTATATGTAGATAACTAGGGGTTAGTTCTCTGCTCCCTAGTTCTCTGATCTTTTTCTGGTATGACACAGCAAGTTTTTACTTCTGTGTGTAACTGGTTTCAGGCTTTTCCTAGTAATTTAACGTGTAGTATATGGAAAGAGAGCAGAAATCTTGCTTTGAGTTTAATTAGGGTTGAAATCATCTTCACAGAGTCATTGATGTGTGTAGGAAAAAGGCTGCAAAAAAGTTAAGGATGTGAAATCTGGAGCCTGGACTTGGAGCTACTCGTAGTTGTCACACTTGTTACATTAGCTATAAACTGGAGAAACCAAACATAACTTCTTTAACTGGGGACTGACATGCGTCTCAGCATCTGCAAGATCTAACAATATGCAGTTTTCTTTTTCTGAGCAAATTTAAACCTCACATCTGGATTTTGGTCAGAAGCTATATAGCTGTTCAGGATGCTTCGAAAAAATGATGAAAGTGTCATTACGCATGCTCTACTTGTTATTTCAATATTTCTTTACTGATATTCTTCATTTCTTCTCATGAAATTATTATTTTGTAGGTTTGTAGTTCATTTGAATGAGTAGTTTATATACTCATGCATGGATTTCTGACTTTTGTTACTCTCTGACTCTTTCTAAAGATGCCTTTGAACATAGTATAAAGCATAAAAATATTCCACTATGACATTTATTCTGAAGTTTGCTTGAATGGTTACCATTCTTGTTCCTCTAGTGTTTCTGATAGGTTACTGGTTTCCTGTTCAATTGCTGTCCCCCAGGCAGTACAACTACTTTATCTGATACTAGATGTAGCCAGGTTATTCAGTAGTGTGTGCTATGTATGGACTTTGATTAAGTTGTCCTGGATTTTCAAAAGTAAATTTGACAGTAGCTTTTGGCCCATAGCTATCACACTGTTTCCAGAATGAATTCCCAAGCGAACAGGATTGAAGGTAGTGTCTTGCAGTGTGGTTTGAGGCAATTAGGTGATAAAGGAAGGTAGTCAAGAAGAACAAGCGTTTCATTCTTTGTACACCACATCAGGGAGTGATAAAGGTCTCACCAGAAGTTTCATGTAAATATGGTTTATTTTTTAATATGCCTGAACTTTTAATTAAGCTCATGTTGATAGGACTTGCTGTTTACTTTCTACACATTCTCTTCCAGTCATGTTTGGCAACTTTGGACAGGGACCTTAAGGCTGGAACTGTTAAGAGTAACTTACATGAGTAATATGGTGTAGCTTGTCACGGATATTTGGGACCATGTTCTGCTATTAGAACAACCTCTTCAGAATTCAGCCCCTAGAAAATAATTTCCATTTATGTATAGGCATCCCATTTATTTGGATGGAACACCACAAGTAATGAGTTAGCCGCACAAAATGTGCCATTTCTTCTTGTAGAAATTTAATATTTTTATTTCTCTTTTAAATTGCAGGTGGACTTGATATTTTAATTCTCTGTTAAACTCATGCTTTCCTTTGTGTCGTTTCCAGGTTTCCATTTGCAGTATAAGCAATGGAATGAACAGTACCTGTGTACATACCTATACTTTGTCATTCTAACAATGTTTTTAGAATAAATACGACAGTCACCCTAACAGGTCTTATGGCAAAGCTCACATCATGCTCGGTTGTACTGAGGGTAAAGCAAGGACCAAAAATTAAATAACCTATTTGCCTCTCTGCTACCTGTTGACTGTTTTAGAACTTTTAGGATCCACAAGCACAGAGTCATATCCACACACAATACAATCCATTTCAGAAAAGAGAAGATACTAAATTTAATGAGGGCTGAGGAGGCAGGATTTTGACATACTTTCTCCTTTTCTAGTTCATTCTTCCTAAGCTGCTGAAGGCCTACTTTTTCCCTGATATTGTCTTGTTACAGTAAATGGATACGATAAAATAGTCTTCATCTCACTCCATCTACACAAAATGATAATGATATTTTATGTGGAAACAGACATATTGTTTCATAACGTTGATGAATATAATCTGTGCCTATCCTAAAGCCAGTAATTGTTTTTGTTACTGATATGAATATGCATTTCTACAAGTGCAATAAACAGTATGATTGTCATGTTTAAAATAGGGTTTAGGACTTCAGTATTCCAGCAGTGAAAACACTGACAATGTAATGACTTAGGATAAATTATTTTCAGTGTTCTATTCAGAGTACATGAGATGAAAAGAGTATATGTACAGCATTCAAGATAGTAAATCATGTTATGCAAAAAAAATTCATGCTGGGATCAAAATCCCTTAAGACTAGAACTTTTAAAGGCATTGCTAGGTTCCATGTCGCCCTGCTGTATCTCAACTACTTATGTATTTCATTTTAAATTTCAAATGATTTGACATTGTAGTTAGTTTGCAAATTGTGAATGTGACTATAAACATCTGTGAAGCTGTACGTCAGTAAAAAAAAAAAAAGAATACCTTTACCTACTCAGAATTGGTTTTCTTAAGCCAGGGTGCATTTTTGCAAGTTCTGCATCAGAGAGTCTGGTCTCAGACTGTATATTCCACCTAATTTTTCCATTGCAAATGTGAATTACAATGTCACAAACTTCATAAATCAAGACATCATTTTGCCAATGACTTCTCTTGTGGGTGATTAACAGCTGAAGTTTTCATTCTGCTAAACTCTACTTATTCCTCATTAGCAGAAGCCTCATTATTATGACTTAGCTTGTCATGTTATGAATCCTTGCTGCTTGGGTGCGGGAAGGACATACTACTTTTCGCTAAGGTCATGAAAGAATCCAGAATAAATTTTCCTACGAATTATAAGGAATTATAGGAATAGTATAGGGCTTATAAGGAAATGTAGATGTTTTAGCATAAGCCTTAGAGCAAGTTCATCCATAAACCTAAATTTTTCCTTTAAAGGCTTTACATAATATACAAAGGAAGACTTTTCAGCTTGCGTAATGTTTATGGGATTCTGACCTGATTCAGAGTTTAATATTCTTGCTTTACAAAATAATGAGTCTTTGCTGGATTCAATGATAAGAATAACTATTTATGGCTAGATTGTGCCTTTAGGCAAAGCCTTGAATGAAAGCTGCTGCATAATTAGCATTGTCCCAGAAGGAGCCCTGGAAGGTATAGTGCCTTAGGGACAAGCTTCAAGCTCAGTCCCTCTTCCCTTCTTGCTTCAGAGATTCAGTTATTTTAACACAGCAGAGTTAAAAATCGATTGCCGTTCAAACACAGCATCTAAATATTTTATTCTCCGTGTAAACCTACCTACGTTATCATAATTACTCTGCCTGCACCACTGTATTCATGTAACTTTTTTTTTTTTCTTTTAGAATGGGTCATTTAAGATGTAACCCTTTATTTTTATTCTACTTTCAGGAAAACTGGCTCCAAATTGACCTGATTTCAGTGAGGCTATAAGGCTGATACGTATATAGACTTTCCCGAAGCACCAGAATCAAGATCCCATTCCAGAAATGCATTTGTCTTTCTTTTGTCAGTCATAGTTAGTCACTTGGACTGTGTTGTGATCTGATTCCAGGTATTTCATTAGGGTTTTTTTTAGACAGGGCTGTTTGATTTATGTATAGCATGTCTTGTCATTAAAGGAGAAGGACTAGGAGGAATATGAACAGAAATCAGAAGAAATATTTTTTTTGGAACTTGAAGTTACATATTTTTGAGAATCAGCTGTATTATGTGTCTTAAGGTTTGTCATTTGTTGGCATCTACTCTTTTATCTATTATAGCTCCTGCTTCCTGATGACATAATACCACTTTGCTTTCTGACTCCATTCTTAAAGAATGAATTAGTGTTTATCTTTCTCCAGCAAATTCTTAATCCTTCCTTCTCTGCTAATGACATCTCACCTGCTTAAATATTTCAGAGAAGTGGATACATCCTTTTCCTACTGCAGCTCTACCAGCAAACAGTCACTGCTTGTCACCTTCCAAGATAGTAATTGCTGCCTCTGCTAGTGAAGCTGCTCAGATGATTGTCTCCTAACCCATTTCAGTCAGAGTGTTTTAGTTTGATCAGTTTAAATAGTATTTCTTTGTTAACTTGTCACATTTTTGCCTGAAATGAGCTTTGGAGAAATCACATATGCAGATGAATTAGCTTCTAGCAAGAAGACAATAATAAGCAGATGACAGAAGGGGCAGAAGTGTTGGGATTTAGTTCAGAAATGGTAAATGCTTTCAACTATAACTGTCAATGGAAGAGGGTGCATTTTCACATCAAAATTTAAGACTAACCTTAAAAAATACTCCATTTACAATTAGTTGTTCAAGAGAAAGTGGCATTATCTTTTTGAGCGTGTGTGTGTGTTTGTGCAAGCTATGAGCAAAGTGTACAAGGTAGAGAATGGACTAGAAAACCAGCAAGACTCTATACACCCTCTGTGTATATTTTTTGCAAAGACAGCACAAAATGGGAGAAACATTAACTGAACATAAACAAAAACAACAGCAAAAAATGCAGTATGTCCAGTAGATTACACATAATTCATGCTCAAACTAATGGTCATTTTCCACTCTAAACTTGAGTATTAAGGAGTATGGGATTAATAAAAAAAGTTAATGTTTTTGTGAATATGCTGTTCGTCTCTCCTATATTTAAACATTTAGAAAAAACAGTGCTTCCCAGGGGACAGCATGTAAAAAAAAAGTGGGAAATAAAAAACTTACTGTGGTCTATGACAGGGAAAAGCTACACCCATGCATTCAAATATCTATCACATTTTCAAATAGAAAATACCTGGAAAAATTGCCCATAGCTAAATCCAAATGCTTTTGCTCAAGCACTAGGGACTGACATCAAGGCTAGACTAAGAAAAGAAATGAAGAGGCAAGGTGAAACAAAGATTAGTTTTGCTTGGTTTCAGCTTATCAGTTAGACCAATTGTTACAGTTGGTGTGCAATATTTGGCTCTAATCACAGTTGCTGCTACTGCCCCAGCTGCCTGAATACCCTGCTGGGCACCATCTCCACCATCAACCACAGTTTAGCTGCTACAGTCCAGAGACACTGGTGATGGGGCTGTTTTGATACCTTCAGCAGCCTGCTACTGCATGGAAATAATTTCTTCACCTAGAGCTGAAGCCTGGTTTGGTAGTACAAGAGCATTACACCCATGATGTACAGAAAAAGCTTACCTAAAATCCTACCTTAAAGTTCTAGTTAATACATTCCATTAAAAAAAAAACCAACAAAACAGTGACTGAACAGAAAGATGTATTTTATCCTTAAAGAGGAAAGATGCTTATAGTGAAAGTGAAGCATCTGGTATTTCCCCCCGATTTACTTGCTCCTGAATTTAGTGTGTAATATATTCATGTGGGTGGCTTTTCGTAACATCAGACCAAGCCTGTCTGCATGTTCTACACATTCATTTTATATCTTTAGGATACATTTTAGTTCTATTTGTCTTTCTTCTTCTCCTTAAAACAAGGAAATTTCTGTTCATGAGCAACCTGAAATACCATAGGAATACAGTAATTTTAGTTACCACAACCAAACCTCTCTTGACCACAGCGATCATGTGAACAAACTGAAAAAGTGCTGACAGAATGCGATGTGTGCATTGCATTGCGACGGGTTACATCACTAGTCGTAACATGATGTAACCCAACGCAGCATGATGTAAGCGTCGTGATACATTGGAGATTTAAAGAAACATCAGCATTCGCTTGTGTTCCTCTGCCCCTTTCAAGGAATATGCTGTCCTTCTCCGTCTAGTAATAAGTAACCCATCCCCGTTGCTAGTCTCTGAATGCTCATGTCTTATTCTTACTTATATTAGTAGTCTCCTTTCTAATTACGGGCAATGCAGCCTCAATCCTTAAAAGAAATGTTAATTTTTTTCTCTGTACATATAGGCACAGTTCCTCTCTGTTAGTTATCACAGATTTCTGATGAAAATTTAAAAAAATAATCATGCTATGTTTAACAACGTTTCACAGATCTGAAGAGTACAAGTAATTTATTCCAGTTCTTTAATTGTGTACCTAAATCCTCAGAGTTGAAATACTTTTGATTTGCATTGCCAGTTGCATGTGGGAAGGAGTGCCAGGCTCAAAGAATTTCATTTTTTATTATTGCAACTTGATGCGTCTTTTGCAACACCGTTGCAGCTCTGAATCAGTTCAGCCTGGCTTATATGTGGATGTTAGGACGATTTGCCATGTGCTTCCTATTGCCATTGTTTCTTTGTGAAGAAAGAAGCAGGCACATACTTACACTGCAAATTTGAATTAACCTTAGAAACAAAGATGCACCTTTTTTGTGTACTGCTGTATAAATAATTGTGTGCTTGGCTTTTATGTTTTGAGTCAGTCTTTTTTAAGACAACTGGGAAGCACACACAAATTTCTAAAGAAAAACGGGTCCACATTTTATCCCCAAGCAAAACAGTGTTTCTTTTATGATGCTGAAGTTGGAAGAAAATATGATCAAATAGTACAGTAAGTTTTAAAGCCAGAATAAAAACAAAATAACAAAAAAAAACTTTCAGGAAACTTCTGATTCTGTGATTCCAGGTGACGACTAGGGACAGTAACAAGTGCTGTCTTCGATCGTGATATCACTCTAGCACCTGCTTTTAATTTTGCTGCGGTCACATCTCAAGTAACTACATTATTATGAAGATTAATATACTCCACGACACCATTAACGACTGAAGTTGACAGTGTTGCATGAGAACACACCAAAATTTTTTATCCTGTTTGTTTCTCTCAAACTGGCAGCTCTCGCGTGCATCAGGGTAAGGAATCCTGATGGTGCAAGTGAGTTCTGTCTCAAACTGCACTGGAATTTTCTTCCAGCATAGTTTGGTGGCTGGTCTATGCTGTGAAACATACCATTCGTGATCTCTGCACAATATGCTTAATTCTGAACTTAAAGCAGTCCTGCTTATCTCAAGAATATTAGACATAACTGTCTGGTTTGTCTTTTGTTGAGTTGTTGGTGTCAGTTATGTGGTGTAACATCCTTAAAAGATAGTACAAAATGCTAATAAATGTTGGATAATTCTGTGCATTATGACTTCATTGCTTTTTTTAAGCACATACTGTTGTTGAGCTGTTGAAGATTAATAGCTTTTAAATATATTAAATTATGTAGAGTAATTCATCAGTCCTTGTATTCGTAGAACAGTTAAATGTCACTTCATATATGCTATGTGCACAATACAATAATGGTATCCCTTATATTTTTCTGTTCTCTAGATGTAATTGAGGGTTCTAATTGAATCTTTTTACATACAAAACCATTTTTGTCTTCCATCAATACAGAGATGGAAGACTTTCTATTTTTGCTACGTGCTGTGTGAAAGTCAAACTGGATATAAATGTACCTTTCCTGAGAAGACTTGCCATACCTGGTTATTACACATTAATGTACAAAATTACTATATTTTCAGAATTACTTCATACTGTGCTTTGACATTCTGAGTGTTATATTTGGTAGGTTTTTTTAAGATTCTCATTGCGATGACTAGACTAATGCCCAAGTCATTTTCTTTGGAAGTTATGGATAATTTGGGATCTGAAAATTGTGTATCTGGCTCAGGTTGCTTCCATTGTGCCTGACTATTATTGTTTCCGCTCTGCATTACTATTAGTTTTTAAACATACTCCTATATAGCTACGTCCATCTTTGTGCTAAGCTTACTTTTTATTCAGAGAGAAAAAAGAGAAAAAAAGCACACCTTGTTTGCAATTCATCTTAACCTGGTGCAGACATTCTTTATCTCCATTGACTGCAGAGTGAATAGGTCGTATTTCATGGGCATTTAGGTGTATGTTTGATTGCAGCTCAAAAATAGCACCTTAAGTGTCATCCATCGTTTATCTAGCTTTATAAACTTTCTTTGAAGATATTCATATTCTCTCTGGACTTGGCTGTAGTTTCTGTTACTGGAAAATTGTACAATTTCATAATTCATCCCTTTTTCCTGCTCATTAACAGAATGTTAAACAACATCAGATTAATATAGAGAATATTTCACTACACCGTTAATCTTTTGCTGCGTTGAAAATTGACCTTTGGTTACAACTCAGCATACACTGTGTAGCTTGTTTTTGATCCATGACATTACTTCACCTCTTTCTCTGTGTATAATTATGTTCTCAACATCTTCCCAGAGAAAAGAGTTTATCAAAGACTTTTTGAAAACCCAAATAAATGTTATTGACAAGTTTCTTTTATCAAGTATTCTATGGAGAGGCCTAAAGATTTCTAGCAGATCAAAGAGTGATGCTTTTTCTTCAAAGCAAGCTGTGGATTATTTTTTATCAATGTGTCTATCTGTGCTTTATGATGCTTTTAGTTGCTCTTTTCCTTAGTCTGTAGTAACATTATTTTTCTTGATTTGAATATGCACATTATCTGTTCCTACTAATCTTCTATTATAGTAGGTTATTTTAATTAGACACTGAAGTATTTCACTGGAAGATCAATAATTTTATCCTCAGACCCTTTTTGAGAATAAAACACTGTTTTATCCTTAGTGCACCTAAGGATTTAGGTTCTGGTGTTTACCCTTCTGACACTTCAGTTTATCAAAGTATGGCTTGTTGTAACTCTCTTTTATGTACCTTTAATTCCTGGGTGCTCTAAAGGAGGTGCATATTATCTTGTTGCTTCTTGTGGAGCTGGACACCTAGAGAAGAAAAAGAGAGTATATGTAGAGCAAAGTAAGATGAACAAATATGAAATCAGACAAACTGAAATAGCATTCAGTTATTACTGAAGGCTAGAAGATGGGCAATAACTGAAGACAGCATGGGGTTGTGTTAATTCTGATAGCTTAGGGTAGTAAGGTATGTATTATGGGTAGTTAAACATGACCCTAGGGCAAAGTTAACTGAAAAAATAGGACATCGTGAAATAAAAGAATGAGGGAAAAGAAGGATCAAAGTCCTATAAGGAAGTATCATTTTAGAAAGCTAACCAGTGTGAAGAAATGCAATAACATGTAAAGGAATGAAGAAAAAGTTGAAAGAAAATAATTTGTCAGATGATGTCAGTTTCTTGGTGTGGAAATCTGCAAGCTGCTCTTGAGAGAGGGAACATTATTAATTATTTTAATGGTCTGTTTTGTACCATACTGCTGATATTAATGGATTTGGAACCTATTTTCAAAGGTAAGAGTCTGAATCACAAATTAAGGGTTGCTACTGGAATTGCTGCTTTTTACAACAGAAATTTGTTATAAAGTTAATGTAGAAACCTGTCATGTAGAAACCTGTGAAATGAGATATTAAAATGAAACGTGGTAAAGTCAATATGGGACAGAGAAGGGCAATGCACTCTGATCACTAGGAAAATTATATCATCAGAGTTAAAATGTGGGTGACAGCAAAGGTTTATTTAAATGCTAAAATGTAGAAAGATATTTGCACGCACTCTAAATGCAAATTTTGCAGAATGTCCCATCGTAGTTTTGTTGCAGGAATTATTAAACATATGCCAAAACTAATGTGTCATAGATTTAGAAAATGTGCAAAATAAAAACACTGCTTAGTAATACTGGCCACACTTCTTTTTATGCAACCAAGGGTACAGTTGTCTTTCTGGGCTGCAAGTGCACATTGCTATCTCATGTTCGATTTTTTCATCTACCAGTATCCCAAAGTCTTGCTCTGCAAGTCTGCTCTCAATCCATTCATCCCCAGTCAGTACTGATGTGGGGGACTGTCCAAGCCCAGGTGCAGGACCTTGCACTTGGTCTTGTTGAAATTCATGAGGTTCACAGAGGCCCACTTTTCAAGCTTGCCAAGGTCCCTCTGGATAGCATCCATTCCCTCAAGCACATTAACTGCACCACTCATTTTGGTGTCACCTGCAAACTTGCTGAGGGTGCACTCAATCCCACTATGTCGATGATAATATTAAATAGTATTGGTCCCAGTACGGACCCTTGAGGGGCACCACTGATTATTGGTTTCCACTCGGACAACGAGCCATTGACTGTAACCCTTTGGATAGCAGCCATTATCCATCTGATAGTTCATCCATCAAACACGTATCTCTCCAATTTAGCAGCAACAATATTGTGGGGAACCATGCCAAAGACCTTACAGAAGTCTAGGTAGATGACATCCATAGCTTTTCCCTTATCTAGTGAGACAGTTACACTATTGTGGAAGGCCACTGGATTAGTCAGGCATGATTTGCCTCATTTGATGGTCTTTCTTTTCCTTCCTCCACTTTGTATATCCAATTTTGTCAGGGTTTGCTGGCAAGAAGTGTGAAATTACCCACTGTGATGCCTGAAAAGCAAAACACAACACAATGGACATTCTCACCATTTTCCCGTGTCGCTAAAAGATCTGGGCTTGGAAGGTTAAAAAGGGTGGGAGAACATGACAAATGTCACACAGGCAGACATGTACAACCACATACACGCACAGTGAAACTAACAAAATTTGCCTTTTGGCACTTTCCCAGCAGGGCAACAACTGCTACAAAAATCACCTTTCACCTGATGTTTTTTTTTCCTTTATAATTTTGCCTCAGGTGAAAAACAATTGGCAGGAATTGGCTTTTCTTTAGACTGGAGGGGCAGAGTTCAAGGGTGCAGAGTAATTTCATTCTACTACACCATGTAATCTTTGTCAGGAGGCTTTGAGCTTGGACCGGAGGTTTCATCGATGCCAGGGTAAAGCTGAAGGAATAGCCTGAGAGATTTGATCACAGCAATATTTTTGCTGTGGTTTTAAGTCTGATACCTTCTTGTTGTTGCTGTTAGCTGTAGGGAAGTTGGCTGTAGTGCCAGTATTTTCGTTTTGTTCCTGTGTGTTTCAGTACTGATATGACTGACAGAGTAACAACAACATACAGAAAGGTATAATCTGGACTGATGCTGTGCCAGTTGTACCTTCAGACAACCTCTCTAACTCACTTTGTCAGTGACCTTCAGCACACTTCAGCTCTGTGGCTTTTTTTCCTGAGCAAACCTGCCAATTATATTTAATTTCCTCGAAGAGATGGTAGGTGTTTTAAATTGTAAATTGCACTGATCGAGACAAGGAAGCATTCAGAGCTCTTTTACAGCTGAATACAAATGCACTACTAAGGTCTGGTTTTTTTTCTTTTTCCTGTAGGAACTGATGTACGAATGATGACAGATAACATCAGCACACACACAATAATATTACTTAAACAATAAGAAGAAAAGTTTGACCTGTTTCTTTTCACAGGAACTATTTATATTTAGCCAAAGAAAACCAGAATTTGATTTCTCAGAAATAATTGCATAAATAAACTGTGTAACTTTACATATGATTCTATATAGTTCATATATGATTCCCTTTAAATGATAAATTCAACTTGTCTTTCTTCAGGTGGAATAGTAAAATCATATAATACTATATTGATATTATATCATTATATAATATTGTATGGTACCAAATGGCACATGCCATATAGTAACTACATCATATAGACTTTTTATTATTTGCTTCTAATTTCCTACTTCTGTCACATACAGATAGTTTACAAGCTACTGTTTTTCTTTTCTAAATTTTGAGTAAAGCATGAACCCCAATATTGAAAATACCAAGCTTAAACTATGCTTGGAACATTGCAGAATGGAAACCCAAAATGAGACATGAAATCTCATTAATTTTGGGCAACAGAAAATACATTATTCCACTAGAACAGATACATAATCTGCAAAGACAGTATGCATCAAAATGAGACAACTGTTATTTACCAAGTAAGGAGATTAGATTGATCAGATACTAGTGAGATCAATACAGTGATGTTGAAGTTTGAAAATTTAAATCATGATTCTGACCAGCTATTTTGATGCTAGCTTAATATAAATAATAATTGTATAGCATGCATGAATCGAAACAATCCTTGTTCAGCTGTAACATTTGTAGATAAAATCTCACAGCTTCATAATATACTCAGAACTTACACTCTGAAGCAGTTAGAATGTAAATAATATGGAATTCTGCAATTTCGTTCTGTGCTTTCCCCCTTCTCATCCCTCTTCCCTAGTATTTTTCTGTGAAAATATTCAAAAATCTTTCCAAGATGAGAACAGAAAAGTATTGTGAAAAATACTGTGTTTTCAAGCTCCAGGTAGTATGGACTGAATGTATTTTTTGAAGTTGTTGCTAGTATAGTTCATGAAAATCAAAATCCTCTGATGACTTTATGCATAAAGTCCTACAACTGCTTAACCGTCGTTAGTGCTGCATGTACAAACTTTGTGTGCCACAAGCTGAAACTTCACAAACGATAACATGAACATAAAAGAAATGTCTGTTTTGTTTCTGGATTTCTTTGTTTAAGTCTAGATCTGCTGCATTTAATTTCCAGATTCTTAGAGGAGACTGGGAACTGGTCTGCTCATGAACTTCTTGCTTGTTACTCTCTAAATCTGTCTCTTGACATTTGGATAGAGTTGCACTTTTTCTAAGTGGCCCAATCCTATTATCTTGTGGTCTTCAGCTATCCTTCTGTGGAAATAATGAAAAACTAGAATGCAAGATTTTCTTCTTTAAAATTATGGTTTCTGTGTGTTTTATTTAGAAGTCCTAGCAGTCAGTATTTCCCTTGGTATCTTCTCACAGCGTAAGTTCTTTGAGACAAGGACACTATTTTTTTGTTTGGCAAACTCATATATGTTTTCAATAATGAGTAATAATGAATACAATGTTTAAATGAATTTTCCTTTCCAGCTTCTAGCTTATTTCCTAGGCACTTTCTATTCAGTGCTAGTGAAAATCTTTTCTGTGCACATACTACTTTGGGAAGTATTAGAATAATTAAATATTCACATTTCAGATTATAAAGCTCTTCATCATATCCACCTTAGATCTGGTTTTCCCTGAAATAGCTATAGTATATTCTATCCCATCTTTCCTTTTAATTTTTCATTTTTAACTACTTTTATTAACATTTCAGTTGTTAGTTTAATTATTTAGTTGTTTTGATATTGCTCATTCCAGTAGCTATTAACACATTGCTGTGTGTAGATGAAGATGCCACTGAAATCTAGTAGAGAAAAAATTGGAAACACCGGATTATGTGCCAAAAAATACTAATACAAAAAAAAATCCTGAATGAAATTTTGCCTGTATCTCCTTTTGATGGCTTATACAGACCTCCTGCTTATCTGTAACTAATTCTTCCATGATTCCCAAATAAAAACTAAGATACTAGAGTTTCAGTAAACATAAAAATTAGAAGTTAATATGGTGCCAAACTATTACATTATCTACTACAATGGAATAAAATTACATTCTCACAGGGTCCACTGAAATAACAAACACAATTATCTCCTGAATTCTCCAAGGGAACTTCAAATTGAACTTGTGTTCAAAATGAAGAATTAAAATAGCTGCATCAGCTAATCAGAGGTATTCTTAAGAGTTGATTATTCAGCTCACAGCTTCTAGTGGTGCCTACAAATGCCCGAAGGGAGAGTTTGCACAAACAACTTCACTAGAAGTTGTTAAATGCAGAGCATGTGCTTGTGTTGTTCAGCTGTCTGCAGAGAGGGTATAACAGTTACCTTTATTTTAAAACTGGCTGTTCATTCACTTTTTTCTACACATTATTCACATTTGTTTTAAATGAGACATAGATACTTATTGCTCTTAAGCTTATTTGCAAGTACTCACCTTTTAGTTATAGGTGGTGTTAGGTCAACATTGCTGAATTCTTTCTGCAAAGTCTAGTTACCTAGATTACCTGGGGTGTAGTAAGAGCTAGGTTTGGGAATTTTGGTTAATAACAAATGTTGATTTTTGCCTTCTAATTTAGAAATCCTGCACATTCTTGGAAACTTAATTGTAGTGTAATCATCATGCTGACAACCTTATGCCCCTCTGCAGCTAATCGTACTCTACCCATTATCTTACATCCACTGACTTGCCAGTGCAGCGTATTACATACACTTCTGGGCATACTTTGCAGTGGGATTTATATATCCGACAGGGGCTGTGATGTTCTTGGATCTTTTCTGTAGCATTTACTATAGATTTATTCTCAGTCCTCAGACAGGACTGAAGCCAGCTTCATCTGAGTGCTGAAGCTTATGCATACTGGTATTTTCTTTGAAGTCAACAGGATTTCTCATATGGTTAAATCTGTCCACCTGAGAGCTTTGCCAGCACAGAGCCAGCATATGTAACAGAAAGGGAAAGAGTGTATTCTTGAACATTCCAGTACACCAAACTGATTGTTACACTTTGGATAAAGGAATTCAAGAAAGTAGCATGCAGGTATCTTTTCTGAATTTCAAAATGGCTTCGCTGGTGAGGGAGATGAGATGGATGAGAGCAGATGCTGTGCTTCTACACAGCAGTATTGTGCACTCTGACAGGGCAGCGTTTTTACATTCACACCTCATCAATTGCACCAATTTAACAGAGAAATGTACGCGGTTTGAGGTCACAGCCACACTTTCATACTGACAGAGTTCCTCCTGATGCTTGTACAGAAAAATATGTGCTTCTCTCTGAATTAATTTAAATAACTATATGGTAGATTTATGCTTTCTAATGAGTCTTTCATTATTCAATCACTAAGCATTGCAGGCTCAGTCCCATCCTCCATCAAATAGAAGAGATCCAGTTACACTGGAAGTGCGAAAAACGCTCCCCTTATCTGTTGGAGGTCACTGAAAGGATAGGCTGCACAATGCCTTCTTTCTTTTGAGACATTATAGATGATTAAGTCAAATCAATGCACTGAACTTAGAAGTCTGTAAATTCTAGAAGTGGTGTAACCTGAGTAACAAAATTCCTCATTAAAAATATTACTGAATTTATGTAGCTGCCTTAGAAGTCTGTAAATTCTAGAAGTGGTGTAACCTGAGTAACAAAATTCCTCATTAAAAATATTACTGAATTTATGTAGCTGCCTTATTTCTGTATTAGTTATTAATCTTGTAAAAGAAAAATGTTTTCTCTATTAATAATTATAAATAAAAGCAATATGTTAAACATTAATTTAATAGTTAAAAATATTAATCTCAGTAATTTCTATTCAAAACAATTTTTTTCGGTAAAAGATATACCAAAATGGATTAACAGAGGATGAAAGATAAAACTTACTAGTTTTACAATTTTTTCCAGGATGGATAAACACAATCTAAATAAATGCAAATATTTTCAGAATAAGAAGTAGCTTTCAGGTGTTTCTTTTAGCATCTATAAGAAGTGTCCAGTGTTAATGCCAGTGTTTATCTTCATCATAGACCTACAATTAACAATCTTAAAATGAATGACACACTTTCCTAAAATAAAATATATAGGAAGCTTGGAAAATTTTTACAGAAGGGAAGAGATGATACCCAATTTGCCCAGTTACAGAAGTTAATGTTTTATCTTTTGCATCTTACTTGGAATTAGAGTAAATATCATTTAGCCGCTGAATGCAGAATAGTATAATCAGAATGCAGACCGACCAAAACTTCATGTAACAACATAGCTCCTCAGTGATAACTGTTGTTGCTATTTTTTTGTAAGCTCTTCTTGGTCCTAACCAGTGATCACGATCACATAGCTGCATCAACAGAAGTGTGGCCAGCAGGTTGAGGGAGGTGATTGTGCCCCTTTACTCCGCTCTTGTAAGACCCTGCCTGGAGTACTGCATCCAGCTCTGGAGCTCCCAGCGTAGGAAGGACATGAATGTGTTGAATTGGGTCCAGAGGAGGGCCACGAAGATGATCATAGGGCTGGAATACCTCTCCTATGAGGACAGGCTGAGGGAGTTGGGGCTTTTCAACCTAGAGAAGAGAAGGCTCCGGGGTGACCTTATAGCAGACTTCCAGTACCTGAAGGGGGCCTACAGGAAGCATGGGGAGGGACTTTTCATAAGAGTGTGTAGTGATAGGACAAGGGGGAATGGCTGTAAACTAAAAGAGGGCAGATTTAGATGAGATCTTAGGAAGAAATTCTTCACCATGAGGGTGGTGAAACACTGGAACATGTTGCCCAGAGAAGCTGTGGCTGCCCCCTCCCTGGCAGTGGCCAAGGGCAGGTTGGATGGAACTCTGAGCAACCTGGTCTAGTGGAAGATGTCCCTGCTCATGGCAGGGGGATTGGAACTACATGATCTTTAACGTCCCTTCCAACCCAACCCATTCTATGATTCTATACAGACAGTTTGAAGATTTTCCCTGGCCTGGAATCTGTGTGAATATTATATTTTCTTCATTGAGATGAATCCATATCAACATATTGGTATGGAATAAACTTTTAAGGAAAGAAACTCAATCACAGAATGAATAACTCTTTTTAAATGGTGGTAAATAATTATTTCCACCACATCCTTACTTTTGAAAAGTGCTTGTACCCTTCTGTGGAACTATACAGACTATACTGCTGTGGGACAGCACAGTCACTCTGTGTGACAATTAATACATTCCACTGCCCTGTATTAACCTGTTGGAAGATATAACCTCATTTAAAAGCGTGTGAAACTAAGTGATGGACTGGTGTAATGCACTTATTATCGTCGAGGAAAAGAGCTTGTGGGAAGCACATAATTTACAGCATAGAGTAAACAGTATTTCTGTCTTAATTTGGGAGGAACAGTGTACAGAGTACTGCCATTTGTAAAATATTAAGAGTTTCATCCCTTTAAATTCTCTGTGCAAACAGAAGTTAATACACAGAGAGAGGCAAGCAAATTTTGTGAAAACAAAGGTGTGTGTAATCAAGTAATTGAAAACTATAGGCAGAGTACAGAGTTGAGGTAATATTCGAATTTCGTATGTTTTATGCAGCTCCTTTTTCAACCTTAGACTTTTTTAATAGAAGTATCTATGCAGATGTTTTTAATTGGTTCTCTAAAACTATTTGAAACGATCCTGTGAAATAACATTTTGTTTTAATCCTCACTAATGCATGGAACACAAAATTCTGTAGAGATTTTTGATGCATTTTCTTACAGTCCATCCAATTTCAAATATGATTCAAAATTGTCATTTAATTCTCTTTTCTTGAAACATTTCCTGGCTATGTAGCAGCATCTACATATTTGCTGTGTTTTGGAATTCAAGCAATATTTTTTGTAAGTGTGTTGCAGCTGGAGTCATTAAGAACACAAATTCAATTACGTTTTGTGTTCCTTAGTTAAATGTTGCTGCTATACAGAGCTAGCAGTTGTAACCCAAATGGCTGTTTTATTGTTCATGTTAATGGTATCAGAATAATGGCCACTGTAATCATACGTTTTCTGCTATTCAGTGATAATATAGGAATTAAACCAAAACCAAAGAAATCTAATTCAGGCAAATTTAAGTAGAATTCTGGAGTGTCATTGGCTTCCACATGAAAAACTACCTACAAAAGTAGGAATCTTAAGTTTCCATATTATTTAGGAAAGAGACGGAAGGCATCTAATTTATGGCTAAGGACTGCTTTGAAATCATTGAGTTAGGTTGTTTGATGAAGTTATGTACACTGTTGACAGATTATAATTTCATTTAAACACTATTGCGGGAAGAGAATGCCATAGAATAAATCTATGTTCTTTCTGGAAGACTTATTAACTATACAGAGCATTTTTGTGTACATATATGTGTATATATTTGCACATATGTATACACCCATACACAATTGCACACACATGTTGCCAGTATTCAGTAAATAGTTAGGAAAAGGTTATTGAAATCTAGACAATCTGGATATATTTCTCTTTCTCCAATTCAAATCAACAAGCTTCTAAAAACAGAGGTATGTAGATAGATATCTTTGTGATCTCTTCTGACATAGGTCATCTGCAGTCAACTTCTGAGACACTTCGACAAGCTGTAATTCTCAATAATCATTTTGCTCCACTTTTATTTGAAATGCCAAATGTCTCTTTTGCACTTTCTTCAGCTGCCAGATGAAAACTTCTTGATACAGCTATAAAGATAGCTGGAGGGCCTTGACATAGCTGTCAGCCAGGGACAGTGTTATGACAGCCAAACACCGCCTCCGATGGACCCCACTTTTTGGACATGAGATGACTTAAAGCTTGTGCACTAAGTGAGACTCAAAGTAAAGCTAACCCACCAGTCTTGGGAGAAATGCAGAAAGGAAACTGCAGTTCTGCTTTCCTATTGCTCCCTTGAGACTGTAATGAACCGTTGACTTGAGCTGATTGTAAAATTATAACAGTTCTCATGGGATGGGAAACCAAGAGCTTTAGAGATCTATTGAAATGACTGTATAAATAAGACATGTCACGGGGACTATCAAATCCTGTAGTAATCTGGTCTGAGCTGGAGTTTTCCAGAAGGTTGAGCATGCTCTGTGTGAAACTGAGAGGTCATACAACTAATAATGTGCTGTGTGATTTCTGAAAACCGAGCACTTTCCCAAAATTAAATAGGATCAAAAGGCATACTGTGTGACAGACGGAGCAATTACATATAAAGTGCAAAGAAATGGCATCAGCTTAAGCAGTAGTTGACAATTTTTTGCTGCCGTTAGAGACTTCAGAATGCATACCTAAAATGTAAGCACTGGTAAACTGCATGCATGGGAACTGACCACGTTACATATATGCGATACATGTTACCTGAAAGGAGGAAGGTGTAACATAAATTGTGAATAAATCTGGGAAGACTTCTAAGCCCAGAAAATATATTTCTGACTCAGATTTTTATTCATTATCAAAGGAAGTGTGAGCCAGAGGATGTGTGACAGTGGGGTGAGTTCTTCAGTTTTGATAGATGTGCACATGGCATCGAGAATGAATCTGGGAATACAAGGTGTCTTTACATCCACAGATAAAAGAAACCAAGTATTTTTTAAAAGTTAATTAGCACATGGATCAGTGTTTCAGAATGAAAAACTTTTAAAGATAGATGCTTACTGAATTAAAGTTCACAACTGCCTTGCACACAGAACTTCTTAGGGAAAAAAGTAGCCCACATGAATCCCTGTTTTATTGTGGCTATGTTGAGTGGCACTAGTTTGGATCTGGCTCATATATGCCTACGCTGTTCTGTGTCTGTGCTATATCACACTATATCCTATATGAAAAAAAAGAAAGCCATTTTCTGGCAAGCAAAAATCTACTACAAAAGAGGTCTGACACTGTTCAATAAGGAATTACACCATGTCTTTTTCACTCTGCAATGAGTGGAATTATAGGACAAATGAAAAGAGGTCATCTGGAATTTAATACATATGTTATGAAGTCACATCTTTTTCTAGTTGTCGTTAACAGAAAGGCTTCTTACAGCTTTCTATAACATGAATATTATACAAATGTAATCTTCAGTAGAGCTACGATATCTACAGCATATTTAATCTGTGTAATTAAATAGTTCCTGGCCTTGACCATTCGGAAGATAATTTCTCATCCTGTTAACATTTGGAAATATTTTTTTCTGATAGTTTTTATTGGCATGAAAAGTGAAACACAAACCTTGCAAACCAAGAACACCAGTCAAATCTTAGGTTGGTTGATAGAGATACTACTGGAATTCCATCTTTAATGTGCTAGATCACCACTGCTGTCTGCCCTGCTCTCCGCTCTCCTGCTGGTTCCAGTATTGCAGTTAAAGTTTACCATCTATGTTTTATGTGGGATGAACGAGTAAACACTTAGACTGCAGAAGGGCCATTCCTATAACACAGTGGTAAAGTTCACTTGGTGTATGGGTATCCAAGGCTAAAATTGGTGCTCCTGTGATGTTTGTGTATACAGGGAAGAAAAATGACCCAACCCTGAACACTCCCAAAAGAAGCCCCAAAGCAGAGGAAGTGCTGGTCTGTGGGACTAATAGTCAGTGCAGGCAGGTAATTCTGCTGAGCCATGGATGATTCCGAGTCATATTCCCATTATGTCTCCTACGTTGACAACTTGAAATGCAACCTTAAACTAACCTTAGAGGGACTGCAAGTTTGGTGTGTTTTTTTTTTATGACAGGGAGTGTCATTTTCCTGTAGACGTTTCAGGACAAATTAATCAAATTTTTAACAGAAAACAGACAACGTGGTTGGAAAATTCCATTTTTTCCTCTCTGTATCAGAAACTATGTTTCTGGAAGGTAATATTTTCAAAAGATCAGTATAATTTTTCTAAACAATGCTACAGAGTATCTGAAGTGGTTTTGGTGCTAATGGAGTAATTCCAACAATAACACTTCTGTTCTCCTCAAACTGTTCCATATGAACGTTACTACCCACGTGGCTTGTATCAGAAACTGTGTGGCCAGCAGTAGGCCTCCTGTACTTGGCACTGGTGAGGCCGCACCTCGAGTACTGTGTTCAGTTTTGGGCCCCTCGCTACAAGAAGGACATTGAGGTGCTGGAGTGTGTCCAGAGAAGGGCAAGGAAGCTGGTGAAGGGTCTAAAGAACAAGTCTTATGAGGAGCGATTGAGGGAACTGGGATTATTTAGTCTGGAGAAAAGGCTGAGGGGAGACCTTGTCACTCTCTGCTACTACGTGAAAGGAGGTTGTAGCAAGGTGGATGTTGGTCTCTTTCTCCAAGTAGCAAAAATGAATTTACAAACCCCACAAATCCAAGAACTTAGTAATAAAAATATATTTTAGTTGTGAATAGGAAAATGATTGTTCCACAACACATGGGAGAAAGAGCATTTCCACTGACATTGTAATTAAATACATTTTAGAATTATATTAATTTCTTCTGAAAATCTGTTACTTAGTGATTTCTTCAATCTGTGAAGAATGAAAAAAGAAATAGAGAATGTATCAAATATTGGAGATAACCTTATGTCACATACCTTCGTTATGTGATATTTGTGTCTCATCACATCTGATAGCATGGTGTGGTGACATTTTCGAAATTCTCATTGCACTTGTGGTGTTCTTTCTAAAGTATGCAGAACCAGAGTTGCTTCAGGAAGCACATTAGAGAGAAAATCCTTGCAATATGTTAGTGATAGACAGGTAGATAGATAGATAGATAGATAGATAGATAGATAGATAGATAGATAGATAGATAGAGATGATTTTTGCGGGGATAGTAACCAAACTAAAATGTTTTGGGACACATCTAATTCTTTCATTCTAAGTACTTTAATATGGGTTACAGTCTAAATAATTGCACATACAGTTTTTGCTTACAGGCACAATATACATGTGGTCACACTGATTTTGTTATTTTTAAATTCATAGGAGTGGTATGTGGTAGTTGATTTTAAGAGCTTTAAACTAGATTTAAAAATGGAAAGGGATAAAACCAGTCTCACAAGCCTGGGGGAGGCAAGCCAATGCTTGAGGGATGGTATGGTAGCAAGGTCCTTCAGCCTGCATCTCAGTGGAGGTAGGGGACAGAGATCCACATGGCAGCAAAGACACAAGGGTTGTTGATGTGTTAGAAAACATTGAAGCACCTGAGAAAGGTCACGTAGGAATAAGGGCTTCTCCCCTAAAAAAGGTGGCGAGGTGAGCAGCCCAACTGAAGTGCATCTATGCCAACGCACGCAGCACAGGCAACAAAAAGGAGCAGTTAGAAGCCATTGTGCAACTGGAAAACTATTATATAGTGGCAATCATAGAAACATGGTGGAATGACTTGCACAAGTGGAGTGCTGCAATGAATGGCTATAAACTCTTCAGAAGGAACAGACAAAGAAGAAGAGGTGGTGGGATAGCCCTGTATGTTAGGGAATGTTTTGACTGTCTAGAGCTTGCTGGTGACGCAAGGGTCGAGTGTTGCGGTGGTGCAGACCCCACACCAGGGAAGTGCCTGAAAGTGGTCACATAGGAATGGAGGATTCTCCCCCCAGGAAGGGGGCAGGATCAATAGGCAGCTGAAGTGCATCTACACCAACGCACGCAGCATGGGCAATAAACAGGAGGAGCTGGAAGCCATCGTGCAGCAGCAAAACTATGATATGGTGGCCATCTTGGAAATACGGTGGGACAACTCATGCAACTGGAGTGCTGCAATGGGCGGCTATAAACTCTTCAGAAGGGACAGGCAAGGAGGGCGAGGCGATGGGGTAGCCCTGTATGTTAGGGAGTGTTTTGATTGCCTAGAGCTTGATGATGGCGATGATAGGGTTGAGTGTTTATGGGTAAGAATCAGGGTGAAGGCCAACAAGGCAGATATCATGGTGGGAGTCTGTTATAGACCACCCAACCAGGATGAGGAGGCAGATGAAGTATAAGCAACTGGGAGAGGTTTCATGATCACTAACCCTTGTTCTCGTGGGGGACTTCAACTTACCAGGTGTCCGCTGGAAATACAATACAGAGGATAGGAAACAGTCTAGGAGGTTCCTGGAGTGTGTGGAAGAGTACTTCCTGACACAGCTGGTGAGTGTGATAAATAGGGAAGGCACCCCACTGGACCTGTTGTTTGTGAACAGGGAAGGACTCGTGGATGTTGTAATGGTTGGAGGCTGTCTTGGGCACAGCAATCATGAAATGATAGGGTTTTTGATTCTCGGAGAAGTAAGAAGAGGGATTAGCAGAACGGCCACCTTGGACTTCCGGAGGCAGACTTTGGCCTGTTTAGGGGCCTGGTTGACAGAGTCCCTTGGGAGGCAGTCCTGAAGGGCACAGGAGTCCAGCAAGGCTGAACATTCTTCAGGGAGGAAGTCTTAAAAGGCGCAGGAGCAGGCCGTCCCCATGTGCCAAAAGACGAGCCAGCGGGGAAGATGAATCGCCTGGCTGAACAGAGATCTTTGGCTGGAACGCATTAAAAATAGGAGAGTTTATGTCCTTTGGAAGAAGAAGCAGGCCACTCAGGAGGACTACAAGGAGACAGGGAGTTTATGCAGGGAGAAAGTTAGAAGAGCCGGAGTCTAGCTAGAATTTAATCTGGCTACTGCCAGAAAAGACAGTAAAACTGTTTCTGTAAATACATTAGCAAAAAAATGAGGGGTAAGGAGAATCTGCATCCTCTGTTAGATGCAGGGGAAAACTTAATGACAAAGGATGAGGATTAGGCTGAGGTACTTAATACCTTCTTTGCCTCAGTCTTTAATAGTAAGGCAAGCTGTTCTCCAGACACCCAGCCCCTGTGCAAGAAGACAGAGATGGGAAGCAGAAGGAAACCCCCAGATTCCAAGGGGAAATGTTCAGTGACCTGCGACACCACTTAGACATACACAAGTCTATGGGGCTGGATGGGATCCACCCAGGTGTGCTGAAGGAGCTGGCAGATGTTCTTGCCACGCCACTTTCCATCACCTGTCAGCAGTCCTGCATAACTGGGGAGGTCCCAGTTGACTGGAATTTAGCTAATGTGATACCCATCTAAAAGAAGGGTCAGAAGGAGGATCACGGTAACTACAGGCCTGTCAGCCTGACCTTGGTGCTGGAGAAGGTTATGGAGCAGATCATCTTGAGTACTATTACGTGGCACACACAGAACAACCCGGTAATCAGACTCAGTCAGCACAGGTTTATGAAAAGCAGGTCCTGCTTAACTAATCTGATCTCCTTCTACGAGCAGGTGGCCTGCTTAATGGATGAGAGAAAGGCTGTAGATGGTCTCTGCCTAGACTTTAGCAAAGCCTTTGACACTGTTTCCCACAGCATCGTCCCAGAGAAACTAGCTGTCCATGGTTTGGATGGGTATACACTTTGCTGGGTGAAAAACTGGCTGGGTGGTCGGGCCCAAAGAGTGGTGGTGAATGGAGTTAAATCCAGCTGGCAGCTCGTCACAAGTGGTGTTCCCCAGAGCTCAGTTTTGGGGCCAGTTCTGTTTAACATCTTTATTAATGATCTGGATGAGGGGATTGAATGCTCCCTCAGTAAGTTTGCAGATGACACCAAGCTGGGCCAGAGTCTTGATCTGCTCGAGGGTAGAAAGGCTCTGCAGAGGGATCTGGACAGCCTGGATCAATGGGCTGGGGCCAATTGTAAGAGGTTCAGCAAGGCCAAATGCCGGGTCCTGCACTTGGGTCACAACTACCCCATGCAATGCTACAGGCTTGGGGAGGAGTGGCTGGAGAGCTGCCAGGCAGAAAAGCACCTGAGATTGGTGGCTGACAGCCGGCTGAATATGAGCCAGATGTGTGTGCCCCAGGTGGCCAAGAAGGCCAGCAGCATCCTGGCTTGTATCAGGAGCAGTGTGGCCAGCAGGAGTAGGAAGGTGATCATGCCCCTGTACACAGCACTGGTGAGGCTGCACCTGGAGTACTGTGTTCAGTTTTGGGTCCCTCACCACAAGAAGGACATTGAGGTGCTGGAGCGTGTCCATAGAAGAGCAACAAGAGAACTGCCCTCGTAATTGAGCTTCTTGGGGTTTGGCGTTTTCTCTCTCTCTTTTTTTTTTTTTTTAATTTTCTGGGTACTGTAATCCTGGGT